>Ga0206890_1038_pt1 | contig 40360 bp, 31 predicted proteins | sample Alteio_BWOrgHeat_58_FD_152960 | JGI IMG/M metagenome (GOLD analysis project Ga0206890, IMG submission 152960) | Enriched cells from forest soil in Barre Woods Harvard Forest LTER site, Petersham, Massachusetts, United States - Alteio_BWOrgHeat_Nextera6 ... | reverse complement strand
TTACAACCACAACAAACAAAATACAAATAATTGTTGCAACTCAACTGCAATAAGCTATTTTTATAACGTCATAAATAAATTTTATACCTGGTTTGGGCGGGGTATAATAAACAGGAATTAAAAATATTAATAATTACATATGAATTTCGTACTTAAAGAGGAACATGGTTTTAGTTACATCGATGAGGGCGAAGGCGAAGTGCTTATACTGCTGCATGGTTTAATGGGCGGTTTAAGTAACTGGGAAATTGTAATTGAGGAATTTAGTAAAAAGTACCGTGTTTTGTTGCCTATGTTGCCGGTTTATGACCTGCCGGTTTTAACAACGGGTGTAAAAACATTATCAAAACACTTACATAAGTTTATAAAATACAAAAAGCTTACGGATGTAACGCTTTTAGGTAATTCGTTGGGCGGGCATGTGGCTTTAATATATGTACTGGCGCATAAACAATTTGTAAAAGCATTGGTTCTTGCTGGTAGCTCGGGCTTATATGAAAACGCGTTTGGCGGCTCGTTCCCGCGGCGCGAAAATTATGAGTTTGTAAAAGAAAAAGTAGAATACACTTTTTACGACCCTAAAACGGCTACCACCGAGTTAATTGACGAGGTTTATAAACTGGTTAATGACCGTCATAGCGTTATCAGGTTGCTGGCCATGGCAAAATCAGCCATACGCCATAATATGAAGAAGGACCTGCACAAGATAAACATCCCTGTAGCGTTAATATGGGGTAGGAATGATAAAATTACACCGCCGGAAGTTGCTGAAGAATTTAACCAGTCGCTGCCGGATGTTGAACTGCACTGGATAGATTGTTGCGGCCATGCGCCAATGATGGAGCACCCGGAAGAGTTTAACCGGTTGTTAAAAGGGTTTTTAGATAAAAAAGGCATTTAAAATGTTTGCAGCCGAACTGATATCTGACGCAATACTGCCAATACATACTTCTGATACCATCCAGAAGGCGGTTGACCGTATGGTAGAATTCCGTGTGAGGCATTTGCCCATTGTAAATGAAGAACAGTTTTTGGGCCTGCTTAGTGAAATCGATCTGCTGGCCGAAACTGACTATCAAACACAGGTTGGCGCTTTGGGCTTATCGCTGATAAACCCTTATGTACTGGAAGACCAGCATATTTATGATGTTATCCGTTTGTTTTATGAGCAACAGCTAACCATTGTGCCGGTGCTTGATGTTAAAAAGAATTACCTGGGCATGATCTCTATCAATGCCATGAACCAATATTTTGCCAGCTTAACCGGTGTTGACCAGCCCGGCGGCATCATCATACTGGAGATAGATAATAAAAACAATTCATTGGCGCACATGGCGCAAATTGTCGAATCGGATAACGCGCAGGTGCTAAGCTCATACGTACGTACCTTTCCCGATTCGACCCGGATGGAAGTTACCCTAAAGGTAAATAAAAAGGATATTTCGGCTATAATTGCTACGTTTTTACGTTATGAGTACATCATTAAAGCCACATTTAATCATACAGAAAGCAACGATAACTCAATGGACAGGTATGATTCATTGATGAATTACCTTAATTTGTAGTTGCAATATAGTTGATAGTTTATAGACCATGAACCATAGTAGCTGTTATGAAAATAGATATTAAACTATTGACTATTGTCCATGGACTATGGACCCCCAATCAAAAACTATGAGAATAGCAATATACGGCAGGCCGTTTAATGATCAGGCAGCACTTCCCTTTATCCAGCAGGTGTTTGATAGCTTATCGCAGCATGAAGTAGAGATATATGTTCATCACCAGTTGAATGGCTATTTAGCGGGGAAGATAAATACAGTAGCTTACAATGTGCTTAATAATGGCGATAAGATAAAAGGATTTATTGATCTGTTTATAACGCTTGGGGGTGATGGTACCTTACTGGATATGGTGGCGCTGATACGCGACTCGGGCGTGCCTATAATGGGTATCAACTTTGGCCGCCTTGGTTTTTTAGCCAGCGTGAATAAAAGCGATATAGCGGTGGCCATACATGCCGTTGTAAACAAGCAATATACATTAGATAGCAGGGGATTACTCAGTGTAGAATCAGACCAGCAGGTATTGGGCGATCATAATTTTGCCCTCAATGATATTACTATCCACAAGCGCGATGATTCGGCAATGATCACCACCCACATGTTTTTAGATGGCGAGTTTTTAAATTCCTATTGGGGCGATGGCATCATTATAGCAACGGCAACCGGGTCAACCGCCTATTCATTAAGTTGTGGCGGGCCAATTATATTTCCACAGTCAAACAGTATCGTGGTAACGCCGGTTTCGCCGCATAATTTAAATGTAAGGCCAATAGTACTGCCCGATACAAGCGTACTCTCTTTTGACGTGGAATGCCGTAGCGCAAATTACCTGCTATCGTGCGATTCGGGGACGGCAATGGTAGATAAACCTATAAAATTTCATGTCCGTAAAGCAGATTTTCAGCTAAACCTCATCCGTTTAAGTAATGAAAGTTACTTATCAACGTTAAGAAACAAGTTATTGTGGGGATTGGATGCCCGCAATTATTAAATTTACCGGATGCCCAAAATTTTACCCGTTATTTTTTTGCTGTTTATCACCTTCGGCCTGCACGCGCAAAGCTGGGAGGTGGGTGGCTTTGGCGGTGGCGCGGGCTACATGGGCGACCTGAACCCAAATAACCCGCTTAAAATTAGCGGCGTGGCGTTTGGGGGCTTCGTGAAGCGTAATTTTAACGGCTATTTATCAGTTAAAGCAGCCTATACATTGGGCAACATAGCAGGTGCCGACAGCACCTCGTCTAACGCGCAAACCCGCAGCCGTAATTTGAGTTTTATGACCCAATTGAGCGAAGTAAGCCTGGTGGGCGAGTTCAACTTTATGAAATATATACCCTCTATCAGCCAAAATGTATATACGCCCTTCATTTACGTGGGCATAGCGTATGCGGGCTATAGGCCGGTGGCTAATTATGACGGGCAAACGTATGACCTGCGGTCGTTTGAAACAGAAGGGCAAACCAAGCCTTATAGTAATAACACTATTTCAATACCCTATGGAGCAGGCATTAAATATAATTTTTCGGGCTCGTGGAATATTATAGCGGATATTGGTTACCGCAACCCCAATACCGATTACTTAGATGATGTAAGCGGTGTTTATCCTGATAAAACCAAAATGACCAACCCTATATCGATCGCATTATCAGACCGCTCGGGCGAAAGAACGGGCGTTTATCTTGGTACCCCCGGCAGCCAGCGCGGCGATATGAGGGCAAGGGATACTTATTTGTTTATAGGTTTTTCTATCTCCTACACCTTTATTACGCAGAAGTGTTATTATTGAGCTGCCGAAATGACTTAAGCAAAAAAAGTAAAGAAAGAATTAATATCGAACACCGAATGCTGAATGTCGAACATTGAAGTTACTTCATCATTCAAAATTCAGCATTCGGTGTTCGATATTTTTAGCAATATCAATTTCTCAACTTAAGATACTTCCCGCTTAAACACCACAGCCCCTAACGGCGGGATGGTAATATTGATCGAATTTTCGCGGCCATGCCAGTTAACTGTTTCAGATGTTATGGCTTCGGTATTACCTATGCCGCTGCCCCAAAAATCTTTAGCGTCCGAGTTAAATATTTGTTTCCAGTTGCCTGCCTCGGGCACGCCTACACGGAAATCATGGCGCACAACCGGGGTCATGTTCAATACTACGACCAGGTCGTTTTTGGCATCGTTGCCTTTACGGGCAAAAACTACGATCGAATCGTTAACATTGCCGCCGTCTATCCATTCAAAACCACCGGCATCAAAGCCTTTTTCATATAGCGCAGGCTCATCGCGGTATAAATGGTTCAGCGCCTTTACAGCTTCCGACATTCCCCGGTGATTAGGGTATTCCAGCAAATGCCAGGCTAACGAGTGCTGGTAGTTCCATTCCTCGCCTTGCGCAAATTCGGCGCCCATAAACAACAGTTTAGTGCCGGGGTGGGTAAACATATAGCTGTACAACAAGCGTAAATTGGCAAACTGCTGCCATTCATCGCCGGGCATTTTGCGCAGCATGGAGCCCTTGCCATATACCACCTCATCATGCGATAAAGGCAGCATAAAGTTTTCGGTAAAAGCGTAAATAAGGCTAAAAGTTAGCTCATTATGGTGATATTTACGATGAATTGGGTCGTTTGAAAAATAGTTGATAGTATCATGCATCCAGCCCATCATCCATTTCATACCAAAGCCCAGGCCACCCAAATATACCGGGCGACTTACCCCCGTAAACGAGGTCGATTCTTCGGCAATGGTTTGCGTATCGGGGTAATGACTGTAGCAAGCTTCGTTAAATTCTTTTAAAAACGACACCGCTTCCAGGTTTTCGTTACCGCCGTAAATATTGGTTTCCCATTCGCCATGCTTACGTGAATAGTCGAGGTAAAGCATGGAGGCTACCGCGTCAACCCGCAGGCCGTCGGCATGGTAGCGGTCCAGCCAAAACAGGGCGTTGCTTATTAAAAACGCGCGTACTTCGTTGCGCCCATAGTTAAATATATATGATTTCCAATCGGGGTGGAAACCTTTGCGCAAGTCTGCATGTTCATATAAATGCGTGCCGTCAAAATTATATAGTGAGTGCGCGTCGCCCGGGAAATGCGAAGGCACCCAATCTAATATTACGCCTATCCCTTCCTGGTGAAATCTTTCTATCAGCAGCATTAACTGTTGCGGTGTACCATAGCGCGATGAAGCCGCGAAATAACCGCTAACCTGGTATCCCCAGCTTGGGTAATACGGGTGCTCCATAATAGGCATAAGCTCAATATGGGTAAAGCCCATATCTTTTACGTAGGGCACCAGCTTATCAGCCATTTGCTCATACGTGTAAAAATCGTCAGGACTCTCCAGGTTACGCGCCCACGAGCCAAAATGCACCTCGTAAACCGAGTATGGTTTGTTTAGGGCATTATGCTCCATACGGGTATCCATCCAGGCTTTGTCGTTCCACTCATAAAAGGTATCGGCAACAATTGAAGCGGTGCGCGGCGGTTCTTCCCAGCGTAAAGCAAACGGATCGGCTTTTTCAAGTTCCTCGCTTGAGGATGAATGGATAAAATATTTATAGGCCTCGCCGTTGCCAACATGGGGGATAAAACCCTCCCATATACCCGAAGTATCCCAGCGGTTATTTAAAGGGTGCGAGCCACGGCTCCAGCCGTTAAAGTTGGCAATAACAGATACGTACTGCGCGTTTGGCGCCCAAACTGCAAAATAAGTGCCGGTAACCCCCTTATGTTCAACAACGTGCGACCCAAACTTATCATATAATTTATAATGCTTGCCCGATTGAAAAAGCGATATATCAAAATCAGTGAACCGGCTATAAGGCTCAACCGCTTTTAGTAGTTCAACAACCGGCTTTATCAGCTTTGTCGCCTTAACCGTATTAGTGGTTTTGGTTGCAGCCGCCTTTGTAGCTTTGGTTGCAGTTGCTTTAACAGCTGCTTTTGGTTTAGCTGCTTTTACAGTTTTTTCGGCTTTTACGTTAGGTAGTTCAGGTTCGGTCTTTGTGATTTTTTTTGCCATAATTGGAATCCCTTACGGGGTTAGGTAAACCCATTTTTGTTGAACAGGTTTTATTGATAACAATCAAATATACCAATATTGTTTATCTACGAGAATAAAAGTCATGCCGAATTTATTTCGGCATTCCACGGGACAAGTAACCGATATAGCGGCCCACTTAGCATATGAGATGCCGAAACAAGTTCGGCACGACGGGTCAATAATAAAAAAGACCCCGAATCGGGGTCTTTTTTATTTACAATTGAACCTATTACTTCATTATCTCCAGCACCTTAAAATTCTTACTGAGCTTAAATTCCAAACATTTATCGCTGTTGATCTTAAAATTGGTTATCGTTTTGCCGTCGGCTTTTATTTTTGACGGTTTAAACGGCAGTCCAACTACATTAAAGGCATAGCTTTCGTAGCGTGGCGTGTACAGGCCTTCCATACTTTGCTGCACGGTTAAACTGGTTTTGGTGCCGTTAACCACAAACTTTTTCTCTAAATAAATATCCTGTTCATAAGCAAAAGTTTCGCCGTAGTCTTCAAACAGGAACGAGTTTGCTTCGTAATCGCTATAGTAAACATTCAGTTTAACTTCTTCAATTTCCTTTTCGCCTACATATTGCATTACCGGGTACTCAGGTATAACCGACCCGGCTTTTACAAATACCGGTATGGTTTCAAGCGGTGTTGGCACTTCCAGTTCTTTACCACCGTCAACCAGTTCGTTGTTCCACCAGTAATACCATTTGCCTTTGGGCAGGTAAACTATCCTGCTGGGTTTGCCGGGTTCCAATACCGGGCAAATCAATATTTTATCGCCATAGGTAAATTCATCCTGGCGAAAGTAATTACCTGTTACCTGTTGTTCCTGCATCACAGCCGGCCTCAATATAGGGAAACCATAACGGTGGTGCTCCCAAAACGCCGAATACATATAAGGCAGCAAACGGTAGCGTAGTTCAATAAATTTACGGTTGATGGAGGTATAAGGTTCGCCAAAGCTCCACGGTTCGCGCTCCTTGGTATCACCTGCAGAGTGCGCGCGCATAAACGGCGAAAATGTGCCCATTTGTATCCAGCGGGTAAATAGTTCGCCATCGGGTTCTCCGCTAAAACCGCCTATATCCGTACCACAAAATGATATGCCCGATATGGATAAACGCTGGCATTGGATATTACCCAACTTCAAATGTTCCCATGAGGCTACGTTATCACCTGTCCAAACCGATGAGTAACGCTGTACACCCGAGTAGCCCGCCCTGGTTATAGTAAAAGGACGTTTGTTCTTCATGATCTTGCGCAAACCTTCGTAGGTGGCGCGTACCATTTGCATACCGTAAATATTATGCGCTTTGCGGTGCGATCCACGGTGCCCATCATACTGGTGGCGCACATCATCCGGGAAAGTGCCCGCGCCAAATACCGCAGGCTCGTTCATATCGTTCCAAACACCGGCCACACCCATTTGCACCAACTCGTCAAACAAACCTCCCCACCAATCCCGTACTTCGGGGTTTGTAAAATCAGGAAACTGGCAACGGCCCGGCCAAACGTGTCCCTCCATAAAGTAATCATCACTGCGGCGGCAAAAATATTTATTCTCCTTGCCTTCTTTAAACACCGAGTAATTATCATCCACACGAATACCCGGGTCGATGATCACTACGGTTTTAAACCCATCATCCGCCAGTTCTTTGATCATTTTTTTAGGATCAGGAAAGTATTTGCGGTTCCAGGTGAAACAGCGGTAGCCGTCCATATAATCAATGTCGAGATAGATTCCATCACACGGGATTTTATTCTCGCGGAAACCGGTGGTTATCTTTTTCACTTTAGCCTCCGGGTAATAACTCCAGCGGCATTGGTGATAGCCCAAAGCCCATAGCGGCGGCATGGGGTGCGTACCTGTTAAAATATGGTAGTTTTTCACCACGTCCATCATGTGCGGCCCGTGGATGTAGTAGTATTGCAGTTCGCCGCCATCGCTCCAAAAGCTTGTTTTGGTGGTATCCTCGGCGCCAAAATCAAAATGCGCCTTAAAGGTATTGTCGAAGAAAATACCATGCGAGATACCCTCATTTACGCTGATGTAAAAAGGTATGCTGCGGTAAAGCGGGTCCTGGTTCCAGGCAAATGAGTAGGCATCGGTATTCCAGTTTTTTAAACGCTTGCCACGCAGGTTAAAATCTGTAGGTTTATCGCCCATCCCAAAAAAGCTTTCTTCGGTATGGCATTCCTTGGTGCAAAAAACATAGTAACCGCCAAATTTTATATTTTCTTCCCAGTGCATAGGCGTAGCATCGGCACTGGTTATATTGTTATCACTATCAGAAAACGAAATAAAGAAATCTTTTTTGCGGATATGGCAACTTACCGCATCGGTACTTACCTTAAACTCAACCTCATTTTCATATAGCGTAAATGAAGCTGTTTTTTGGGGCAGCTTTGGCACGGCGTAGGAGAAATCTTCTAAAAAAACACCATGCGGCGCTAACCTTATGCGTATAATTTGGTCGGTTACAACTACAACCTCAACTTTGGCATCCCCATCAGTAAAGTAGAATTTATTCCCCACCTGGTCGGCATGATTAGGCACACCCAGGTACTTTTTTATAATAGGTTTTATTGATTCAGCAGGGTTATTAAGGTGATGGAACTCCTCTTCCTCCTCCAGTAATCGATTGGCTAACAGCTCCGGATCAAGTATATTATCTTCCATAAACAATTGTAAAATTCATTAAACCAGCAATTAAGGCCGATTATGAGGGCTAATAAACGATTATTATTCAATAAATGAAACCATAATTGAGCCAAAAAATGTAATAATTGATTTTTTATGAAAATGGCAAAATCGCTACATTAAAAACTCAATAAATAACCGCTTGTAGGCGGCAGGTATATATCCACACCCAATGCAATATCATTTGTGCTAAATTTATTGCCGTTGATAAGGTCGGTAAATTCTGTTTTACCGCTCAGTTTTAGCTGGCTCAACAGATCGGGCGGCAATATCACGTGTATATTTTGCTCACTACGGTTAAAATTACATATCACCAGTACCCGTTGTTTATCGGTATAGCGTACATACATATACATACGCTCGTTAAACCCGCTTTGTTGCTGATTGGCCACCATTAGCTCATAAAACCTGCCCGAACTTAGCGCTTCGTTATTTTTTACCGTGTTTAACAACCTGTTGTAGAAGGTATGTAACTGCTGCTGGCTTTGCGATAACTGCCCGCCGTCAAACTGCCCGTTGTTAACCCATTTTTGCAATTCGGGCACGCCCCAGTAATCAAATATACTGGTACGGCCATCATCGCCGCCAAAGCCTTCAACGCCTTTGCCCGGCTCGCCAACTTCCTGCCCGGCATATACCATTACCGGCCCGGTAGATAGGGTAGCCGTTATCAGCATACCCGGCACGGCATAATAAGCATCGCCGGCAAACTGGTTTGATGCAATGCGCTGTTCATCGTGGTTTTCCATAAACCGCAGCATGTGCCCGTCAATATCTTTGGTGTCTTTGTTCCAAACTTTATTAATATCCCATGTGGTTGCATTGGGCTGGTTGGTAACTAACCGTCTTATGGCATCATACAAGCCTACTTTATCATATAGGTAATCAAACTTGCCTACGTTAATATAGCTTCGATACAGGGCTGTATTATAAGCTTCACCAATAAATATCAAATCAGGGTGCGCGGCTTTTAATTTTGTGATCACCCAACCCCAAAACTCAAAAGGCACGTTCTCTACCATGTCGCAGCGGAAGGCATCCACACCTTTATTGCTCCAGTAGTTTAAAATATCATACATTTTGTTCCATAACGGCGGTATGGGGTCAAAATGCGTTGTATGCCCGTTAAGGTAATCAACCCCATAATTCAGTTTGATGGTTTCAAACCAGTCGTTTATATTGGGTGTGGCGCTAAATACATCGTTACCGGTTGCCTTAGCGGGGTTTTCGTCAAACTTACCATCCTTCATCGGGCTGGTAAAACCATCACCACCCGGATTATACCCCGCAGGTACCACAAACGGCTGACCGGGCAGGTAATAAAAATCATTTGTAGCCGAAAATGCTTTGGTTTTATCATCGTCTTGCCCAATATCATGCACACCGGCAGGCTTAACATCTGACGCGTAGGTACGCGCCACATGGTTAGGTACAAAATCCATGATCACTTTAAGGCCGTTGGCATGTGTCCGTTTAATGAGGGCCTCATATTCGCCCATGCGGTTTTTTACATCAACAGCAAGGTCGGGGTCAACATCATAATAATCTTTAATAGCATACGGCGACCCTGCACGGCCCTTCACCACATCCGGGTCATCTGCCTTTATACCGTACTGGGAATAATCGGTCATGGTAGCATGTTCAATTACCCCGGTATAATAAACATGGGTATAGCCCATGTTTTTAAGCTTGCGCAACGCTTTATCGGTAATATCATTAAACTTGCCTACGCCGTTTTCTTCGATAGATCCGTATATTTTATTAACTGTTTTGGCGTTTCCAAAAAGGCGGGGCAATAATTGGTATATTATTAATTTATTGTTTTTTGTAGAAGACATACGTACTTGTGGCATTTGTTGGGCAATACTTACTTGAATTGTCAATAATACGCTTAAAAAAATTATTGACCCGGGTTTCATGTATTTGTGTTTTTATAAGAGCAAGAACCGAGAATCAAGAGTCAAGATAAAAAAGTAAAATTCTCTCTTTTTTATCGATTTTCCCGCTGCTTTCTTGGTTCCTGGTTCTTGAATCTTGGTTCTCTTATCAGGCTTTTACCAATTGTTCTTTATCATGCACCAAAACCGTAATATCCTTACCCGAAAGTTTTTTAATATCAACGCTGCCCTTGCTTACCTTCACATTTAGTAAAGTACCGCGGAACCCAACATTGAACGAGAACGATTGCCATTTTGCAGGCAGGAAGGGGTTGAACGAAAGCTTGCCATCGCGCACGCGCATCCCGCCAAAACCTTCTACCACCGCCATCCAGGTACCGGCCATCGAGGTGATATGGCAGCCGTCTTCGGTATCGTTGTTATAATCGTCAATATCCAAACGGGCGGTGCGCAGGTAAAACTCGTAGGCCCGTGCCTCATCGCCCAGTTTGGCTGCTAATATGGCGTGTACACAAGGCGAAAGTGATGATTCATGTACCGTCCTCGGTTCGTAAAAATCAAAGTTGCGGCGGATAGTTTCGATATCGTACTGATCTTCAAAAAAGTAGATACCCTGCAATACATCAGCCTGTTTAATATAGCAGGAACGTAATATCCTGTCCCAGCTCCATTTTTGATTTAAAGGGCGATCGGCCGCAGGCAAATCCTTAACCAATATCTGCTCTTTATCCAAATAACCATCCTGCTGTAAAAATACCTGCTGCTTTTCGTCATAAGCATAGTACATTTTTGCAATGATGTCTTTGTACCGGGCTGTTTCCTGCGCTTCGTTAAAATTAATTTTGTTTACAAGCACGTTGTATTTACCGCTGTCAATAGCTTTAACTATAGCAATAGCTTCCAGCGTATATTTCATGCACCAGGTAGCTAAAGTACTGGTGTACCAGTTGTTATTGATGTTGTTTTCGTACTCATTCGGCCCGGTTACACCCAGCATTACATATTGCTGCCGTTCGCCCGACCAGTTAACCCGCTGCGACCAGAAACGTGCTATGCCTATCAACACTTCCAGCCCGTAATCAACCAAATAGGCTTCATCGGTTGTATAACGCACATAGTTAAATATGGCATAAGCAATGGCGCCATTGCGGTGTATCTCCTCAAAAGTGATCTCCCATTCGTTATGGCATTCGGTGCCATCCATGGTTACCATGGGGTATAAAGCAGCGCCGTTGTTAAAGCCTAATAATTTGGCATTATCAATTGCTTTGCCCAATTGTTTGTAGCGGTACAGTAACAGGTTACGCGTTACTTTTTCATCAGCGGTTGACAGGTAAAAAGGCACACAATAAGCCTCGGTATCCCAATAAGTTGAGCCGCCGTACTTTTCGCCGGTAAAGCCTTTAGGGCCAATGTTGAGGCGGTCGTCCTCGCCCGTATAAGTTTGGTTAAGTTGGAAAATATTAAACCGTATGGCCTGCTGTGCCGATGCATCGCCCTCAATAATAATATCGTTATGTTCCCATTTTTTGACCCACGCGGCGGCTTGTTCGGCCAGCATGGTTTCAAAGCCTTTGGTACTTATACGGGCTAAGGTTTCGTTTAATTTCCCAACCAGTTCATCCGCTTTATAATTTTGTGAGGACAGGTTAGCGGCATATTTAACGATAGTAACGGCTTTTCCCTGCTCTGCCTGCAATTCAACTTTAGCGGCTATGTATTTTTCCTTTTCTACCGGTTGTGCTGTAATATTAACCGGTTTGCCACCCTGCGCAATAGTAAACTTCATGCCGGTAGCTACTTCAAAACCGGTTTTTTTGGTGCGCATTTGTATATAGCCGCCATCATTCCCGGCTTGCTTCTTCACCTCGTCCCAAAACTTTTCATCATAGTTCGAGTCCTTGTTTACAACATCTCCGTCAATAAAGGGTGTAATAGTTAAAGTACCGCTGAAATTTAATAGGGTAATGGTATATTTTATTGCCCCGGCTTCATCATCGGCCATACTGCAAAAACGGATAGCCTCTACCTCAACCGATTTACCGCTTTTTGATTTGGCCCTGAAATTACGCTTGAGGTAACCCTCCTTCATATTCAACTCGCGCCTGAAATTGCTTACTTCGCATTTGGCCAAATCCAATTGCTCACCGTTAATTAAAATATCAATGCCCACCCAGTTGGCCGCGTTAAGAACCTTGGCAAAATATTCGGGGTAGCCGTTTTTCCACCAGCCTACACGGGTTTTGTCCGGGTAATAAACCCCGGCCACATAATTGCCCTGCAAGGTTTCGCCGCTGTAGGCTTCTTCAAAATTTGCCCGCTGGCCCATGCGGCCATTGCCCAGGCTAAACACACTCTCGGCTATTTTATGCTGATGCGGATCAAACCCTTCTTCAATGATCTTCCACTCGTCTATTTTAAAGTATTGTTTCATGCGAATATCAAATTTGTTATGGCAAGGAGCAGGGCGGTTGGCGGATAGAACCGGAAGTCATTACCCACCAACCGCCAAGCTCCCCGCAATGACATAGTTTATAATTTTAACCGTTATAACATTTACAACCTCTACAACTCTTCCAACTTAACTACACTCATCTCACTCAACCCGCTCACCACCAAATTAGCGCCTGTTAGCACTGTTGGCGATCCTATGCCCACTACCTTCATGCCGCCGTTAATAGCTGCTTCAACGCCCGCTATCGCATCTTCAAATACTACGCAATCGGCAGGGGTTACTCCTAATTCTTCAGCGCCTTTTAAAAACACTTCCGGGTCGGGTTTGGCTTTGCTTACTTTGTTACCGTCGATAATAGCGTCAAACAGGTTTACCATGTTGATCTTCTCCAGTATGGTCATTGAGTTTTTACTGGCCGAACCTAACGCCGTTTTTATCCCGGCATCGCGGCAGGCCTGTACAAATTCTTTGGCGCCGGGCAATATTTCGTCAGGTTTCATCCGGCCTATCATATCCACATACCAGGTGTTTTTGCGGGTGGCCAGTTCCTCTTTTTCGGCATCAGTTTTGGTAACCCCGCCAATATTCAATATAATTTCTAACGACCGTACGCGGCTCACGCCTTTTAGCAGTTCGTTTTGTTCTTCGGTAAAGTCGAAACCCAGCTCATTGGCTAAGCGTTTCCAGGCTTTATAATGATAAACCGCGGTATCAACAATAACACCGTCGAGGTCAAAAATACAGGCTTTTATTTGGTTCATAATTGGCCACAAAAGTTATTAAATAAAATTAGTTATAAACTTTATTTAAAATAATTTTAAGCAAAATGCCCCGTAGCGTTGGTACAGGGCATTTTTTAAGGGGAATTATTTAAATTATTTACGGGGTGAATGATTGAAATGGGAGGCGAAAGTTTAAATAGCAATGTATTTAAAATCCCACGCTATTACCCAAATATCAATTATTCAATAAATTTTCTACTTCGATTTTTAGAATAGGAAGGTGCTTTATGACAATGCTCCAGATCATATCGTCAGACACCGAGTCGTATCCATGTATGATCCTGTTCCTGTTATCAACTATTTTTCTTGAGTTTGAAAGTTGAAACCCCTCATCCTTTTTTAATATTCTGTTTACCGCCTCACCTATAATTTCAATATTCCTTTCAACCGCTCTTTTTGTTCTGAGATCAGCCTGAAATACAATGAAGTTTTTAGGCCGGTCAACGAAAAAACTATCAATTTCATTGATTGCCTTTAATATGTCGTAAAGCCAGGTTTTTATTTCAATATCCATAAATAAGCTGGCGCTGTGAATCAACAACTTGTTTAAAATAGGGGTTTTTAACCGCTTTTTCTTCTAAGAGGTCAACCGGCCTTTTAAGTATATCTTCGAGCGAAAATTTTAGGGAATAATAATTATCAGCATATTGTTCAACTTCCACCGGTTCAAAGTCAACAATAAAATCAACATCACTTTTTAAATTGAATCTATCTGTTAAAACTGAGCCGAACGCATACAAATGCTTTACTTTATGTTGGGCACAAAGTTCTTCAATATCCTGCAGGTAGGTTTCCAGTTTAAGCAATTTCATAATAAATCAAACTTACGTGTTTAATACAATAGATACAAACCGGAAGCAATACTTACAGGTGAATCGCTTTTAAAACCTGCCGGCTGTTTTACCCTATCCTCCTCCTTCCCCTAAATTTAGGGGAAGGTATCGCACAGGCCTGTTACCTATCAATTTTTTAGACTAAAGCTATTTGAAAAGCACTCAAAACTCTTAAAAGCGATTTCCCTGTAAGTATCGCTTTTAAAACCTGCCGACTATTTTACCCTATCCTCCTCCTTCCCCTAAATTTAGGGGAAGGTATCGCACAGGCCTGTTACCTATCAATTTTTTAGACTAAAGCTATTTGAAAAGCACTCAAAACTCTTAAAAGCGATTTCCCTGTAAGTATCGCTTTTAAAACCTGCCGACTATTTTACCCTATCCTCCTCCTTCCCCTAAATTTAGGGGAAGGTATCGCACAGGCCTGTTACCTATCAATTTTTTAGACTAAAGCTATTTGAAAAGCACTCAAAACTCTTAAAAGCGATTTCCCTGGCAATACTTAGCGTTATGGTATTAATTTCACCAATCCAACTTTATCAATGATACCCCCTGCCGTGGCAATAAGCTATTTAAACTCACTTTGCCATTCACAACATTTACTTTACCCGGTTTTGTCATAGCCTGCAATTGCCCGGCTTTTTCCAGCTCGTTAATTTGTGCAAGTGCGGGGTTTTGTGGCGAGCCCATTTTTTTCCATACCTCGTACGAGTTACTGTGCTCCTTATCTACCCTATACTCGGTTACCGTTACTTTTTGTGCAGGCACACCGCTTATACTGATCTTTACGGGTTCGCCTGCGCCTTGTTTATCCTCATCGTGGTAATTCCATATCATTACCGTGGCCGAATGCTGGTCTTTCGCGGCCAGTACGCCGATATCCGTTTTTACACTTCTGAAACCCGAATCCATAACCGTTTTAAGCGGGTACATCCGGTCGCTTTCTGCTTTTACCTTGTTGCCTTTCATCATGCCAAACATCCTGAAAACATTCAGCACGGGTTTATCAACGCCATTGGTAGCCAAATCGCGGTAGCCGGCAAACCAGGGCTGGTTTTCAAACTCAAACGACCAGTTTACCGAGCCCACTAGGTTTTTTTGATATTCATCGGCCAATTCATATTCACGGGCAACGGTAGCCGCCGTATAGCTTGAATACATGGTTCCGTTACGGTAAGCATTTTCGGGACTGGTAGCCATCCCGCAGGCCGCGCACCCTTCCGGGTCCGATTCGCCCAAAATTATCGGGATATTTTTCAGTTCGGGGAAATTGCCGATCACTTTAAAATTATCCTCAATATTATGCAGCTGCCTGCTGCCATTCATCACCACTATACCATTAACCACCTTTGGCGACCCTTTGGCATGAAACGATACCATATCCAACGGCGACCCTATTTTGCCCGTTACATAATTGGTATCGCGCAGGCAATGCTTTAAAAACGCGTTTAAAAATTTCATCCCACCGCCGGTTACGTCGGCCCCGCCAATCTTCGCCGTTGGCAATGCCCGTTTTAGTCCATTGGCTGCGTAATCATATAACTTACAATACTCGGGCAGGGTGCCCCGCCAGTATGAAATATCCGGCTCGTTCCACACTTCCCAATACCAGCTTTCCACCTCTTTTTTGCCATAACGTTCCACACAATGCTTAACCCAATGGTAAACCAGGTCGCCCCATTTTTTATAATCTTTTGGCGGGTAGGCCCAGCCAATACCAAAATCTTTATCGGGCAAGCCCGGGTGCCAGTGCAGCCTGTACGGTTCGGGATGGGTTGATAATGCCTGCGGCATAAAGCTCAATTGTGCCAGCGGCTTTATGCCCAGTTTCATATAGGTATCAAAAATGCTGTCAACAATGCGGTAATTATAAACCGGGTTACCCTGCGCGTCTTCCGTATAAATATTGGTCGATCCCCATTTCAGGTCGGCCAGTCCATCGCCCGTTGTTAGCAGGTTATGCGTACGCACATGTACCGGCACCGGGCTTAAAGCGGCCAGTTCGGCAAGTAGCTTTTTGCCGTCCCTCATATACGTATAATTCGGCTCATCGTGCCCAAACCACGCCCAAATGGGTTTCATAGGGCCGGTTTCGGTTTTCAGATCTACCTGTATATGGGTTAAGTTTGCTATGTTATTTTGGGCAAGAGCGAAACCAGGACCTAATATGACTATGAGACCCAGACCGATATATTTAAGGTATTGCATAGTGCAATTTATAGATTTTTGATAGGATAATTGTCGGCTTGACACTGTTTATTTTAAGGACACTGAAAAATATCGCTGTGTTTGGCTTGTCGGCGAATACTCACCCGACCTACGCTACACTGGGTCACCTTCTCTTTCGCTGTGCGATAAAGAGGGGTAGGAAGACTTTTATTTTTTTAATGCGCCTGCCCTGATAGAAACTACAAACGGTTAGCTAAAACAACCCCAAACCACTATATTTGAATAACTCAAACCCAAATATGAAAACCACATTTTCAATTATCGCAATCAGTTTATTTTTCATTACCGGTTATGCCCAGGTAAGAAAACATACTACCGCTAAAAAAACGGCGCCCGGTACGGCCCCTTTTGTTTTACATACGAATTCCGACTCAACCAGCTATGCCATTGGGATGAGCTTAATTAAGGAGCTGAAAGCCCGTGGCATTACATCGCTTAATTATACCGCGCTTAATAGGGCTATAACCGATGGTTTGGCCGATAAACCCTACAACCTCACCCTTGACCAGGGTAAGGCGGTTATTTCAAATCACCTATATACCGAGTTTATGGCCAATGCCGTGCAAGCCAATAGCTTTATGGCCGACAATAAAACCAAACCCGGCGTAATCACTTTGCCCAGCGGTTTGCAATATACGGTGTTGCGCGAGGGTGCCGGCCCCATGCCTAAAGTAACGGATACGGTTACGGTAAATTATGTAGGCCGCTTAACCAGCGGCAAAGATTTTGATAACTCGTATGCCCGTAACCAGCCCTTAGTGCTCAATGGCATTGTTAAAGTTATACCGGGATGGATACAGGGCTTGCAATTAATGAATACCGGCTCCAAATTCCGTTTCTTTATCCCGTACAACCTGGGTTATGGCGACAGGGGTGCAGGCGGCGGGACTATTGCGCCTTATAGCGTGCTTGTTTTTGACGTGGAGTTGTTGAGGATTGGGAAGTAGGGGGGATGTATCCCTGTATTTAATTGTCCTTCGAAAAGTATTTTGTTGTAAATGAGAACATCACGCCGCTCAATTGCCGCGGAGGCTGTTACTTTATGTCTTGATACAAAAGTAACCAAACCTAGCTTAGCGACTCATGAACACCACTGAAAAACAAACAACAAGTGAATAACATCAAGTCAGCAGAAAAGCTTCTTTGCCGCACGGGCCACTGCGCTGCAAATAAGGCAGAACCTGGGCTGCAAACAATTGCCCTGCTTCGCTCGCACCGGGCATGTGCTTCTGCAAATATTTGCTATGCCCTCCCAGCGCTCATAGGCCACCATTGTTCTGCCTGATTTCGTCCGAAGCTTGTCTGCTGACGGGTTTATTTAAAGCTACTATTAAAGGATACGGATTACACCGTTCCTTTGCTCTATTTGCTCTCACTTAGGTTTGTTTAATTATTTAGTAGTTTTGTTATTATGACTACTTTAACCGTAAATATTGATAATGAGAAGGATCTGCCTGTATTGAAGGAGATCTTAACCAGGTTAGGTTTAAATTATAAAATAGATAAGGCCATTGCATTGAACAAAGACGGTGATAAATTATTAAAAAAATTCAAAGGATCTTTTACCGAAATTAAAGACTGGGAAGCTGGCAAAACCAAGTTGCAAAACGCAAAAGAAGCTATTACTCAAATAGAAGCCGAACTTAATTTAACTCGACAACAGGAGGTATCTCATCTTTCTTTACATTAATGACGTAATCATAAGTTTCATTGAGTAATTGCAAGGTGTTTAACGCTATTTGATCAAGCAACACTTCTGAGGCAGGGCTATAATCAGTTAGATATCTATTCTTCCCTATGTCATAATATACAACGCCGTATAGTGTCCATGAAACGATTTTTTCTAGTTCATCAAAATGAGGAAATATCTGTATAAGATAATTAAGGTCGTTTTTAGTCCATCTTATTGATCGTTGGTCAAATACCAGCCAATCTCCGCTTTCTTTACTATTAATCTTAAATCCCTTATTTGCATTGAATACTTTAATTCCGTAATCAACTATAGTGAAATAGTGCTTGATTTTTTTCTTAGTCATGGGTTATGCTAAAATACAGATTTTATGATGTTTACTTAATAAACATCATCGTGTGTACCAATATCTAATAGTATGATATTTTCTGCATCAGGATTGGAAATGTCTTTTTCAATTGTGAAAATAATACGGCAATCATACCCGCATGAGCAAGCAAGATATGATACTAATTTTCCACTTAATTTATGGGTTCGTAAAGCAGGGTCATAGGCATTATGCTCTAATTTATGCAATGCTTTACTAATAGAAGTTTTTAATGCCTCGTTTTTTCCAGTAAACTTTTGATATGATTTTACAAAAGCCTTTGATAATACTAATTTCCGCTCTAAAGGCATTTGATCAATTAAAGCTTGTTTAGTTTTTTGATGGCTTCGTCAGCAGCGAGGGGAAGAAGCTCACCTGCATGATATTCTTTTAAAGCTTGTTTGGCGTTTTTCGCTATTTCATTTCTGCGGGCTTCTATCTGCCGCTTTTGCAATATCTCTAACAGCATTTCCCTGGAAGTATAGTCCAGTTGCATAATATCCTCTAAAGTTGAATTGATGGTTACCATTTTTTTGCTATTGTTATACAAAAGTACAAAATTCAGTTGCTGTTGCAAAGGGTTGTTGTTTAGGTAAAACTTATAGTGTCGCACGCGATGCGTGCGCATTAGTAAAGGAAATGATAACATATTAAAATTCTAACAGATATATCTTTGTATAATAACTCTATTGACGGAGAGATTACCAACTCAAAACACTATAACCTGTGCTTCCTAAAATGAACAGGTAGTTGATATTGTTTTTTAAAACGTGGTGGTCTGCCCGGTTATCCTTCGACGGAGTTCAGATAACAACTTCCTGGTGTTGTTTTACTCCTTTATGATTCATCTGGTATAAAAATTTGCCAAATTTTCGTTATATTTGATATAACAGCTACCAGCGTATGTTTGCACGGCAATGTTTAGATAAAGGGCGGTTTTAAAAAAGAAGCTTTTTGGTTATAAGTTGTTTATTTATAGCTAATTATGCGTTTTAAAGCCTGTGATTATAGCTGTAATACGCCGTTTTACGCAGCTATTTGCTGTTTACCGCAGGGATATTGCAGTTTAATGGCGTTGTTTTGCGGTTTATAGCAGCAACGTGCTAACTTTGGCCTTATTTTAGCTTGAAACCATTTGCTGTAAAGCTTGTAACATTCTGTTTACACCAATGTCTAAATATCATAAATAAACAAAAAACAGGCAGGCTACATATAGGTGCTGCCTAACTAAATTAACCTACTATCAACCCCAAATAATACGATGAAACGAATACTTATAGCAGCAGCGGTTTTGGCGACGTTTTTTGTTGCCGGCTGTGATCAAAATCCGCGCCAGCAAAACAACGTAACTGTTCAAAGCAATAACGCGCCCCCGGGCTTTGACGTAAATAAACTGGCGCAACTGGTTAAAACCAGTACCGACCCGCAAACTTTAGAGAAAGGTATTAACAACCCCGCTAATCACATCAACAACCTCGACCTGGATAAGGACGGCAATGTTGACTATGTTAAGGTGGTGGAAGCCGACAAAAACCAACTGAATGTAGTGGATGATGTAAGCAATACCGACTCGGTAACTATAGCCCGTATCAAAATAGACCCTTCGGCCGGTAATAATACCGCCGACCTGAGCGTACGCGGTAACCCTGATTATGTGGGTTATAACAACTATTACCACTCGTCATTTTCATTTACCGACTTTTTGCTGTTAAGCTACCTGATGCGTCCGCATAGCTATTATATGCCTATGTATCATTACGGTTATTATCCAAGCTATTATAGCCGTGTGCGTACCGTTAGTACTTTCAGGCCAACTACTTCATCGGCCATGTCGTCGAGGAGTTTCCGTGGCAGCATAAGCAATCCTTCGAGGTCGCAACGGTCGTTCGGTACCCGCAGCAGCGGATCAGCTGTACGCAGCGGTGGATTTGGAAGCAGTTCACATAGCTCGGGCGGGTTTGGAAGCAGTAGCAGATCGGGCTTTGGGCATAGCCGTGGCGGGTTTGGCAGAAGAAGATAATTTCGCCTCATTCCAACCCCTCTCTTAGCCTCATCCGACCTTCGGCCACCTTCTCCAAAGAAGAAGGGAAGCGGAAAAGGTTTGTTTGGAGAGGGACTAATAATTTGAAAACAACTAAATTTAAACAATAACTAAATAATAATACAATGAGCATATTTGATAGATTATTCCGCATAGGCGCAGCAGAAGCTAATGCCGCCGTTGATAAAATTGAAGATCCTGCAAAAATGGCCGCGCAGATTTTGCGCGAGCTGCGCGACAACTACCAGCAGGCTATACAGGGCGAAGCCGAAATTAAGGCCCTTGCCCTGCAACATCGCGCCAGCGAATTGCAATTCCGCAATAACGCTGCCGATTGGGAGAAAAAAACCAATGACCTGTTGGACCGCGTAGAAAGCAAAGATCTGGATGAAGCTAAAGGCAACGACCTGGCTGCCAAAGCTGCCGATGCACACCAGGCTGCCTTGAACGAAGCTGATCAATTTGGCAAAATGGCCGAAAAGGAAGAAAGCGCCCTGTCTGTAATGGACCTTAAAATAAAGCAAATTAAAGACCAGATAGCCGAAACTGAAAGTCGTGCGCAGTTAATTAACTCGCGTGCTAAAACTGCCGAGGTTTCTGAAAAGATCAATAAAACGCTTTCGAGCGTTGATACTGATGGTTTGATGGCTACCCTGAACCGCATGGACGAAAAGGCTTCGGCACAGGAGTTCCGTGCTGCCGCTTATGCGCAGATAGATGATTCGACGCTATCTACCGAGCAGGAGATCAATAAGGCTTTAGGCTCAGGTACAACATCAAGCGCTTTAGATGCTATTAAGGCGAAAAGGGCTAAGGTGGCTGAGTAATCATTCTCGCCTCACCCCAACCCCTCTCCAAAGGAGAGGGGCTTAATATTGTTAGATTTAACCATACCCCCGCGCGTCATTGCGAGGAACGAAGCAATCTCTACACATGCTAATCAATGGAACACAAAATCCATTGGTGAATGCAAGGCAACCAGACATGCGTAGATGCAAAGTTTGCCGCCTATCTGATTAGAGATTGCTTCGTTCCTCGCGATGACGAGTGGGTTATAATGTAATACTCCACATGTTTTTAACAACAGATAATAAGAAAACCTTTAAAGCCATTATCCTTTTAAACGAGATGGTTAATGGCACGCATCAATTTCAAACGGTTGCCAATGGCGATGATAGTGTGCTGGAGCCTTTGTTTATTGAACTGATGAGCAAAGGTTATGTACAAACGTCGGGTATGAACTACCAGGTAACTGCCAAAGGGCAGGAGGTGTTTGATACCTTTATGAAGCGTTATACCGAGTACCTGAAGGTGTATGACATCTTCTCGTACGTTGACCTGGAGAAAGGCGAATTTGCTTTTGCGCGCTATTTTGATTTTGATACCGACGAGGCCTGGGCCAGCTTTACCAACGATGAACGCTTTGACGACGTGCGGATAGCGGTAGCGCTGTTTAAAAAGCTTGATCCGGCGGAGATCGTGTTTATGTCGTTCATTAACGAGAACAGGTTTGACACCGCTTCGGCGGGATGGCAAATGGACCTGGTATCGGACAACGAATGGAACGAGATCGAGGAGATCTGCAAAACGGCTATTAAACCCGAAGAAGTTGGTGAGGATGCCATGGTAGATATGATAGGCCAGGGATCGGACCTGATGATCAAATTACTGGAAGAAGAAGTTAAGCAAAATCAGCAAAATAACAACGGCAATAACGGCGGCGAAATAGTTGAAGAAGAAACGGTTGAGTATTACCAGCCTTATTACGACCCATACTACGTATCGCCGATATGGCTGATGCCTTTGTTTTTGTGGTAGTTTTTTGAGTCAATAGTCGATGGTCCATGGTCGATAGCAGTTAGTTTGTTGGCCATGGACTATTGACTATCGTCCATGGACTGCCTATTACCAACTACTTCGCCCAAACTTTATTTTCCACGCTTATCCTTACGCTTAGCATTAGGGCGTTTAGTACGGTGAAAATTACCGCGGTATAGTATAGGTGGAACACTAAAGGTATAATGGCTATCTCGCAGCATACCTCCATATAGTTGGGGTGCTTTAATAGCTTATATGGCCCTTTTTTTACCGGGTAAACTCCGGGGATGCGGTATATTTTGGTGTTCCAGTATTTGCCTAATGAGCTTAGCGCCCAAAACTTGAATAGCAGCACCAAAATGAATAATACCAGGAAAGTATAGTCAATGGGTGCGTTGGAACGTAAAATATATTCGGTTATTATGGATATGATGAACAGGGTATGCATAGCTACAATGTAGGGATAGTGGCTTTGCCCATATTGTATAGCCCCGTTTGCCAGCAGCCATTTTTCGTTCCGGTTTGAAATGTATAATTCTGATAACCGCTGCAGGATAAGGAACGAAATAAATAGGATGAAATACATAATGGCGTTAGTTTTGTAGCTTTAGCAATACCATCTCGCTCGAAAAGCCCGGCCCCATGGCCATCATTAAACCATAACCATTTTCAAAGCCTTCGGTCATGAATTTCTCCAGCACATATAAAACTGTACAGCTTGACATATTGCCGTAGTTATTCATCACCGCCCGGGTTTTATTGAGGAAATCGCCCTCAACGCCCAATGCATCGGTATAAGCATCCAATACTTTTTTACCGCCGGGGTGAAAGATGAAGTTTTTAATATCGCTTAGTTGCAGGTTATGTTTGGCTAAAAATTCGGTAATATCATTATAAACGTTTTCATGGATAAACTTAGGAATATCTTTTGAAAACAACACTTTAAAGCCGGTGTCCTGGAACTCCCATCCCATAACATCCAGCGAATCATAATACAATTTACTGCTTGATGCTACATAAGTAACGGGTTGATTGGCGCCGTGATTATCACCCTTGATAATACAGGCGGCAATACCGTCAGAAAATAAACTGGAGCCGATAAAATTGCTTTTGCTATAGTCGCTTTTTATGAGGGTTAATGAGCATAGCTCTACAGCAACCAATAATACAACAGCGTCGGGGTTTGCTTTAGCAACCGTATTTGCTTTGGCCATGCCCGATACACCGCCGCCACAACCCAAACCAAATAGCGGACTGCGGCTAATATGCGGATTAAGCCGCATGGCATTAATGATCAACGCATCCATACTTGGCGTGGCCAAACCGGTGGTTGATACAAACAGGATATCGGTTATATCTTCTTTACGGATATTGGCCTTCGCCACACAATCTTCAACAGCTTGTACCGAATATTGAAGCGTAGTGGCTATATAATCGTTATTGCGTTCTTCAAACGTATTGTGTTGCGCATAGTAGGAGAGAGGCTTACAAAAATTACGGGTGATGATCTCCGTATTATCAAAAGCGAATATCAATCGGTCTGTTTGCGGGAAGTTGGCCGAAAACATCTCGTGCGCCTGGTTCTTTACTTTCTGCTGATCTGTTTTAAAAGGAAGATCGATCTTTGATGTGGCTGCTATAAAAGACATATACTGGTAAATACGTAATTTTTTATTTTTCGGTTGCTCTGCGCTGAATTATGTCTGAACTATGATTCGCATGAATTAAAGGATTTCCTTGATTTATAAGAATCGCAAAATAATCATGGTAATCCTCAAATCCTATAAATCAAGGTTCAGACAATAAAAAAGGCAACCTTTCAGGGCTGCCTTTTGTTTTGATGTTAAAAATACTTCATTTTTTTGCCATTACCCTATAACTTTCGGGTGGGCCTAAATAGCTTGGCTTAACGCCACCGGCATCAACCACTATTTTTTCGAGCACTACCTGTGGATCAACCAGCCAGTACTTAATGATATGTTTGCCCGGTTTATTGATATGATGTGTGGTGATCAGTTCCTTGATCTCGTTGGCCGAGGCTGCCTCCATCACCGAATTAGCCCTCATAGGGTTTTCGATCAATGGGTCAATATTTACTTTTTGAGGCGTTTCGTCATCGATCGAGATAGCGTACCACAATCCCTTGCCATGCGTAGGGTCGATAGACGGGGCGGTATATACATGCAGTTTCACCGTACCTGTATCGGTAACGTTAACTTCATACTCCAGATGTGCGCTGTGGCCTCCCGGTTCCTGTCTTGGCGCGGTGATAGGCAGCGCCTCAATACCATCAAGCGTACGGCCACGATCCGGAAGGACGTTCCATTTCACATTCGTTCCGTTCACCATTTTGCTATAATGTGTTGCCTCCATTGATGCATAGCCGTTGGACAGCACAAAGCCAGATACCGGCACCGCAATGCTGTTATTCACCATGGCCATCACAACCACCTTACTGCCATTAGCACCTGTAATGGTAACAGGCACCTGTTTCTTAACGCCTTTTGGGGCCTTAGCCCAGTCCACGCTTACCCAAATGCGGGTTTGATGGTTTATTTTACCACCGGTTGAAGAAACTTTTACATAAGGTGCGCCCGCTTCTACTTTATAGTCGAACGGAGTATCGCCGCGGTTAAATATCTCGAAGTACCGGGCCATCTTCGGATATTGCGTCAGTTCGGGCAGTACGGCTTCGGTTGTTTCTTTAGGCCAATAAGCAGCCGAACCCTCAACAGACACCCCCATTTCGGGGCCGGCAACCGGGGTGACGTTTACAAAATCGGGTAGTTTATTGGCTCTCGGTTCTGTCCAGCTCATGTAGCCAATATGTTTTTCATCCATCATGTGCGCCCATTTGCCATTAAGCAGGGTATCGTTATAATAAGTAGCCAGTTGCTCATCTCTTTTAAAATCTTTATCTGCCAGCTCCGCTTCATCTTTAGCAGATGTGCGGCCCTGGTCGCCATACCATTTGTTTTTAGCCGAAGCCAGGTACATCTCGTTAAAATTAGCGCAGGCCAGTACCGGGTGCAATACCAGTTCATAATAAGCATCCTTGTATTGGGCAGGTATCTTTTTACCCAGGGCCACGGCTTTATCCTTTAACCTGTTATAGTCGGCTACCACGGTTTCAAATTCGCGGTAGTCGGTTAGGCTATACGGGGTGCTGCTTCTTATGGTAGTTGGATTAACCAATTCCGGTTTACGCCTTCCGTTATATTTGCCGTAGGTAGATAAGATATAGGCAATTTCCGCAGCATGATCGGGCCCAAATTGTTTGGCTGCCCAATCCCTGGTATATTTCTCCAGGCTGGCGGCGGTATATTTAGCGGGGTTCCAGGCATAATCCATAAAGAAGCTTATAGGGAATTCTAAAGGTTTTAAATCGCCTACGTTTACCACCCATTGCTTTCTTACCCCATATTCATAAGCCAGGTGCAGTTGCTCCCAGGCATGTGGCAGCGGGTTACTATTTAACCATTGATAATTTCGTGGGCCGCCATGATAATCAAAGTGGTAATAGATGCCATAGCCCCCGGGGTTCTTTGGCTCATTCAAATCCGGCAACCGGCGCACATTGCCCCAGTTATCGTCACAATATAATAACTCCACATCGCCGGGTACACGCATGCCCACATCATAATAATCCTGTACTTCTTTATATAAGGCCCATACCTGCGGGGTTTTACCTGGGTCGTCATGCTTAACTTCGGCAATAATATCACGTTGCGCTTTAATAATATTTTCAAGCAGCGTTCTGTTTGCAGCCGCGCCACCTGGCGCCATGGGCGCATCACCGTCACCGCGCATACCTATCGTGGTCAAAACCTCTTTATTACCTTCGCGCTCCACACTTTTTTTCCAATAGTCTTTCAGCACATCGGCATTGGTGGCAAAGTTCCATTCCTTTTGGTGCGGGCCGGTAAGGTTAGCGTTAAAGCGTTTCCACTCCTGCTGGGCGCGATATAACGGTTCATGGTGCGATGTCCCCATTACTATTCCCATTTTATCGGCCAGTATTGGGTTGTCGGGGTCATCATCGTTAAAAGCATTACCCCACATGGCGGGCCACAAAAAATTCCCTTTCAGCCTTAGTAACAACTCAAACATGTGGGCGTATAAAAAATGATTAACACCATGATCCATCACCTGGCCATTTAACAAGGAAGGATTTTTGTTTAAGCCATCAAATTTTGCCCTTGCCCAACCACTAAACTCCGGCGCTTCATCATTAATAAATATGCCGCGGTATTGTATAGCCGGCTCGCCATTGGTATGACGGCCTGCCAAGACATATAAATTACTTTGGTGCTTTATAGGCACATCGGCCCACCAGTACCAGGGCGATACTCCAATTTGCGATGACAGGTCATATATACCATATATAGTACCGCGTTTGTCGCTGCCTGCAATTACCAAAGCGTTTTCAACGCCGGGCATTGGGTTTTTTACCACCTGTGCTATAAACATTTCGTTTTTGCCTGCCAACCCGGCTAAGTTTATCTTTTTATCCTGTACCAGTTTATCAATCAAGGTGCTTTTACCTATGGTCCCAACTATCATCACCTCTTTTCCTGTTACCTTATCGGTTGATAAAGCAGGCTCGGTACCAGTTACCGCTTTAACATCCGCCTGGAAACTTTTTAGGGCTATCATTACGCCTTCGTAATCTTCCGGGCTTGCATAGATGGGTGCCGGTTTTCCCGAAACGGCTAAGGTAAATGAGCCGGGTGCTTTTGTTGTTGATACATAAGGTACATCACCGGCATATACCTTGCAATTAGCCGCTACAGTTAATAGTAGTGTTAACAAAGTAACACAGGCAGAAACCCGTTTGGTAATTAGCTTAACCGGTTGGAAGTTAAGATCTTTAATACTTCTTTTCATAATTATATAGTTGATGTTAACTGGTACATTGTTTTAAAAATTAACTACGCCCTGGTAGGCTTTTTTAGGCTGCATATTTTGATCAAACAACAAAGGGTAATTTTTCCGTCCCGGTACCGGGTATTGGGCAAGCCAGGTGTATTTGTCTGACAGGTTCCAGAAGGTAACGCCGGTGATCACCTTTTTGTATTTACGGAATATCTTAAAAAGCTCGGCATATTTTTCTGATTGCTGTTGCTGCATTTCGGGCGTATAGGTGTCTGATTCGCCCGGGCGTTTTGCGCGGCGTTCTTTTTCCCACGGATATACGGAAATATCCATTTCGGTGATCTGTATCTTTAACCCTAATGACGAGAACTTTTTTATGGTGGCAACTAAGTCCTGCTGACCGGGTTCATAAAGCGACCAATGTGCCTGTAAACCTACACCATTAATGGGTACGCCCGCGTCAACCAGTTTTTTCAGCAATTTATACACTCTTTCGCGTTTTTCGGGCCTTTCGGTATTATAGTCGTTATAAAATAATACCGCGTTGGGGTCGGCTTCGTGGGCGTATTCAAAAGCTTTAGTTATAAAATCATCGCCACATACCTGGTACCATAATGAATTGCGCAAAAATTTAGTGCTGTCGTCATCTATAGCCTCATTAACTACATCCCAGGCATATATTTTGCCTTTATAGCGGTTTACAACGGTAGTTATATGATCTTTTAGCCGTTGCAGCAATACCTCTTTGGTAACCTGGTGGCCTTGCGCGTCTTTAAACAACCAGTAAGGCGTTTGTTCGTGCCAACATAGGTTATGCCCGCGTACATTTAAACCATGCGCTTGCGCAAAAGCGACAATCGAATCAGCATCCCGCCAGTTATACCTGCTTTCGGCAGGATGGATGGGCCCCATCTTCATGGCGTTTTCGGGCGTTATGCTGTTAAACTGGCTTAAAATAAAAGCAGCTGTTTCTTTGCCTTTAATCGATTGCGGCGAAACAGCTACACCAATAGGAAAGTAATCTTTATAATAATCCTTTAACCCTTTGCTATTTACAGGCTGTGCCACAACCAATGCCGGGCAATAGGCAAGGAAAAGCAATATTAAAAGCAACCCGGGTGATTTTTTTACGTTAAATAAGCGAAATAGTATGCACATAGCTTTAATAATATAGTATTATAGTGTGTTTAGCGATTGAGATCTTTAAAAAATAAATATTAATTATTTGAAAATGAACGTCTAACAAATTCCCCTCTTGAGAGGGGGTGCGTTTGGCGGTGTGGTAGCAGGGGTGTGTTATTCAAATCGCTCTAATGACACACCCCTACACCCCTCTCAAGAGGGGAATCGCACAACCCGCCCCTTTTTCTTTCTCATTTTTGCTGTATTCTTTATTTTTCAATCGCTAAACACGGTATTATATATAGTAGGCAAGGTTTGCCGGCTGGTTATACCGGTTACACTTTTATCGATTGCATAAAAAATAACTTGCAATCGATTGCAAATATATCCGAATTTATGATCTCAAAAGTAATTTCGGCAGACTTAACAACTATTTTACAAACGTAATTTCTTGAAAAAAGCAACAAATAGGGCCTTTCTGCAATCCATTTTAGCCTTATTAACACTCATGTTGACAATTTTCCAAAAAAAATATTACGCAATAAATTTTTGATATTTATAACCAATTAGGTTTTATGTATTATGAAATTGGTATTTTTTTTGGCGGTTTTTAGTTATGTTAATAATATGTTAATTTTTTCATGTGCGACATTTTCGGTAATAATAAAATATATAAAAAAAATTTCTTGCAATCGATTGCATTTTTAAAATTTCTTTTTAATTTTATTCCGAGTTAATTACCAATTATAACCGCGCCTGTTACCGATTACCTAACGGGCTAATTCAAGTATTAAAAATTTAATATATGCTGTATATAATAAATACGCGCAAAGTGATTTTTATAAACCAATAATCAATAACAAAACCAACAAGATCAATTATTAATAAACCAATTTAAAACCACATTAAAAGTAAGTATGGAAAAAAGCAAACTTTAATACTACCCGGGGCAATAAGCTTAATTAAGCTATCTTATAAAATTGCCAATCAAAACAATATCATGGCCATTTATGAAGCATAAGTATATGCGCTGTTATATCTGTCAAATAAACATTTCATACAACCTAAAAATCATGCAACATTTTTACTAATAAATTAATTATGGAAAAACTTAAACTAACCAAATGCTGGAAAACATTGCTTCTACTTATAGGTATGAGCTTGTTTTCAGGAACGATTTTTGCCCAGAGTATCACTGTACATGGACACGTAGTGGACGAAAAGGGCGAACCGCTGATTGGAGCCAGCGTAAAAGTAAAATCTTCGCCGGCTACTGCTACTACTACAAATATTAGTGGCGACTTTTCATTGCGTGTTCCGTCAAATACAAGCGCAATTAGTATTTCTTATGTTGGTTTCGTAACTTTTAACGTAGCCATTAAGCCTAATAGCAGCAATTTAGGGTCAATTCCGTTAGCTAATGATGCTAATAGCCTTACCGAAGTTGTAGTTGTGGGTTACGGTTCGCAAAACAAACGCGATGTTACCGGTGCTACAGTTACCGTTGATGCCAAATCACTATCTGAAGTACCTTCAAGTAACGTTATTGACCAATTAAAGGGTAAAGTAGCAGGTGTTGATATTGTAAACACAAACGGTGCTTTAGGTTCAATACCTTCTATACGTATAAGGGGTAACCGTACCATTGGTCAAAGTATAACCAGCGGACAGGATGCTCCTTTACTTGTTGTTGATGGCGTTCCATACACCGGTGGGTTGAATGATATTAACCCCGAGGATATTAAAAGCCTTGAAATATTAAAAGACGCTTCTGCTACAGCCATATACGGTTCAAGGGGCGCAAACGGCGTTATCCTGGTTACAACCAACAGGGGGCGTGCAGGCAAACTGATAACCAGTTTTAACGCTTATTACGGTGCCGCCAATGTTATACAGGAATTGCCTGTAATGAATGGTGCACAATATGCTCAATTTAAAACAGACGCGTTTAACGGTTCAAAAACACCAACAACCCCGGGTGGAAGTAATTCATACCCGTTAACTACTACTGAGCAGGCTGGCCTTGCCGCGGGTGTAAGTACCGACTGGCAAAAACTATTATATCAAACAGGTTATGTTGCCGATCAAAATGTTGGCATTTCGGGCGGTAATGAAGCCACAACCTTTAATATAGGCGCAGGTTACCGTGTTGAAACCAGTGTTGAGCCTAACCAGCGTTTAGAAAGATATAGCTTACAAACGGTTATTGATCACCGTATTAGTAAGGCTATCAGGATTGGGGTTAATACTACTAATACATTAACCTACAACAATGCGCCGGGTGGTTTCCAGGGTCAAAATGCTGCTCAGCAAAGTCCGCTGGCTGCACCATTTAACCCGGATGGAAGCCTTAACCTGTTTCCGTATGTAGGGCAAACTGATGCTGCTTTCCCAACTGCGTTATTACCTAAATATAACCCGGCGGTTTTCTATAACAATACCCGCACCTTTCATAATTTTACCAATTTATATGCTGAGGTGACCATATTTAAAGATTTGAAATATAAACTTTCTGTTGGGTATGACTTTACACAAAGCCAGCAGGGACAATATAATGGTGTCAATTCCAATTCAACTATTCAAAATCAGACACAAACTACAGCACAAACCAACAATAACGAAGGTTACCACTATACCCTGGATAACTTGCTGACTTATGATAAAACATTCGGGCAAAAACACCATGTTACTTTTGTAGCTTTATTCAGCGCTGAAAAAAACCATATTGAAACCTCACAAATTAATGGCACAGGTATCCCCGAAGATATTAACCTGAACACAAATTTAGGGCTTGCCAGTACCACTACAGTAACCGGAGGTTTTCAGGAATACGGATTGGTATCTGAAATGGCCCGTTTGGCGTATTCATACGATAATCGGTTCGCGTTAACAGGCACTATCCGCCAGGACGGTTCGTCAGAATTGGCTACAGGTCATAAATACAATGTTTATCCTGCCGGTTCTGCTGCTTGGACCGTTACCAACGAAAAATGGATGCAGCCTTATACCGGCGTTCTTGATAATTTGAAAGTAAGGTTTGGTTATGGTGTAACTTCCAATGGTGGTACCCAGGGCCCATACCAAACATTAGGCTCTCTTACTAATGGTACTTTTGAATACGGTGGCGTAGCTGCAGGTAACGTATCAACCGTATCGGTAACAACCTTGGTGAATAATGCTTTACACTGGCAAAATACCGGTGAGTATAACCTTGGGTTTGACTTTGGTTTATTTAAAGACCGCCTAACAGGTACCATCGATGTATATAGTGAGAAAACAACCAATATAATTTTAAACAACGTTTTACCGGCAAGTAACGGCGCCGGCGGCCAGGCAACCAACTTAGGTACATCAGCCGCTAAAGGCCTCGAAATTGCTTTAAGCAGTATCAATATTCAAAACAAAGGCGGATTTAGCTGGACTACTGATTTTAACATCGCGTTTAGCCGTGAAAGGATAGTATCCTTACCAAACGGAGAGTTAGCAGATGTTGGTAACGGCGAATTTGTTGGATGGCCTTTAACGGTAATTTATGATGCAAAAAAAATAGGTATATGGCAAACGGCTGATGTAGGCAATGCTTTGGCAAAACAAACATCACCGGTACAGCAACCCGGCGAAATAAGGGTGCAGGATGTGAACGGCGATGGCATTATCAACGCTACTGACAGGCAAATAGTTGGTACCTTCCAACCACAATATACAGGTGGTATAACCAATAGGTTTACTTATAAAAACTTTGACCTGTCGATAGTTGTTTCAGCACGTATGGGCATGGATGTATTGGTTCCGTACCTGGCAACTGATGCCGCATCAAACGGATGGGGATTTTTTGACCAGGGAAGGCACAACCAGGTAAAAGTAAATTACTGGACACCCACTAACCCTACCAACGCATTCCCGCAACCAAATATGGGATTATCAGGTTTAAATTATGCTTCAACAGAGCAGTACCAGGATGGATCATTTATCAGGGTACGAAGCATCAACCTGGGTTACACTATCCCGGCAAGGCTGCTGGCCCGCGCAGGTATAAGCTCACTAAGGGTATATGCTAACTGTACAAATCCTTTCTTCCTGTATGATCCGCTTAACAAAGCAGGTTTGGGTTATGATCCTGAAGGAAACTCAAGTGGTGGCAGCGTAAACACTACGCTTACCGGTACTACAGCTGTGCCAAACCGCTCGGTAGCAGTTAGCGCTAATGGTTATCCAACAGAACGCTATTTTAACCTGGGTGTTAACTTAAAATTTTAATTGTAAATTACTATAATTATGAAAATATATAAGAAAATTTCAGTCATTGTCGCGGTTGCCGCGTTAATGATAACAGTTTCGGGCTGTAAAAAATTATTAGTTGAAAATCCCCGTTCCTCACTTTACCCTAACTTTTTTGGCACTACAACAGGTATTTTTGAGGCTATAAGCAGCGTATATACTGATATGCGTAACAACTATGGCACCGAGGGTTTCCAGCTGGGCAATTATTCAGGTACCGACGAAATGATTGCCGGCTCACAGGCGCAAACGCAGGCTTATGCCACTTATAATGGCCTTAGCAGCGGTAATGTTGCCACCGGGTGGTCCAGCTTTTATACAGATATCAATACACTAAACGGAGCTATACAATATGCTACAGCGCCCGGCACTACGCTTAGCGCAACACAGCAGGCACAGTATGTTGGGCAGGCTAAATTTTTAAGGGCGTTCCTTTATTTTTACCTGGTAACTACTTATGGCGATGTGCCTTTGCATACCACCTTTATCACCGCTGCAAGTAGCGCCGATAGCCGTGCACCTGCATCACAAATTTATACACAAATTATACAGGATTGTACAGATGCAAGCGCGGGTTTAACTCCAACAGTTGGCTCAAGCGACCCATTTTCTGCATCGGGTATTGGTAAAACAGCTACCGTAGCTACAGCACAGTTTTTATTGGCTAAAGCCTATTTAACAAGAGCATATACTTCGTATGCGGTAGCCGGCGATTTTACCCAGGCTAAAACAATTACCGATAATTTGATCGCTAACGCATCTACTTACGGCCTTGGTTTATGGGCTGATTATGCGGATGTGTTTAGGCCTGCAAATGATTATGGCAAAGAAAATATGTTTGCTATTGATTATGGTTCTGACCCTAAATATAGCGGTTATAGCGTAGGTTCTTCAGGTGGTAAAGGTATAAACCAATTGTATGTATTGTTCAGATGGAACTATGTTAGCGCCCTGGGTGTTAATTCCAATAACGCTGTTCCGCAAGTATCTTCGGGTGCAGGCATGATGATAAGGGACGTTTATAATGGCCGCCCTTATACACGTTCAATGCCTAATACGCCTTATACAGTGAATTATGCTTTTGCCAACATAACTAACGATTCACGTTATGATGCTACATTCCAAACTTTCTGGATATGTAATACACCTGTTGCAGCTGGTACTGTACAAGGCTCAAGTCCGGCTGTTTCGCGCGGAACTTTAACACCTACTACAACTGTTTCTACAAGTGCTTACGTGTATCCTACCAATGGCGATACTGCCATATTGATGCCGGGAGCTGAGGTATTACAGGCCAGGAGAGATGCCTTTAAAGGTGTTATCGTAACCCCATCTCAATACAATAACAACGTTGGCCTTACCGTTAAAAAGTTTGATGACCCTGCCAGAACAGGTATCAATGACTTCTCAACCAGGCCCTATGTTATCTGGAGGTTTGCTGAAGTTTACATGATGAATGCCGAAGCTAACTATATGTTAGGCAACGCTGCGGCAGCTGCTGTAGATCTGAATACTATCAGGCAAAGGGCTGCTTACAGGACACCTGCCGACGGTACTTATATCCCGGCAAGCTCATACCATGTAAACGCAGGCAACCAGGCAGCTGCAAATGCTGCAAATGTTGCGGCAATGACTTTAACCCCTGCACAGGTGGCACAATTGTCGGTTCCAAATAATACAACCGTGGGTTCGGCAACACCATGTGGTATGGACCTTATACTGGATGAATATACCCGCGAGTTTTATGGCGAGCCACGCAGATGGTATGATTTGGTACGTACCAACCAACTGTTACGCAGGGTAACCTTATATAATCCGCAGGCTGCTTTGCACATACAAGCTTTTGATGTGTTAAGGGCTTTACCACAATCAGAAATTGATGCTATACTTACAGGCCCTAAAATGGTTAACAACCCAGGTTATTAATTATTTAAGCTTATAGTAAAAACTAATAATATAGAAAAAGCAAGATGTATCATACATCTTGCTTTTTTTAATACTCTATTTACCTAATGAATACCCCAATGAAAAAGAAATTGAAATTATCCGGCGTGGCCGTGATAGCGGCTTTGGTTATACTAAGTTCGTGCAGCAAAAAGGATAGCTCAAACCCAACTCCCACACCAACCCCTACGCCAACTACTACCGATACCAGTACGCTTAAAGGTTCATTCACTGGTATGTTTTTTGGCATGGCGGTTACCTATAGTTTAATGAATACCAATACGGCGTATGCCGCAACGGTAAAAGGCCAGGTAAACCAGGTCACTTTTGGCAATGAAATGAAATATGGTTCGATAGTACAAAATGACGGCAGTTTAAATTTTACGACCGCCGATGCGCTTTATACACTTTGCGCCAATGCAGGCGTACAGGTATATGGGCATAACCTATGCTGGTACACGCAGCAAAACACCAATTATTTAAACACGCTTACCACCGGTAACACGGTATCAACAGTTAACCTTGCTTTAAATGGCAGCTTTGAAAGCGGCATCGGTACCAACTGGTTTACCCAGGTAAGTACAACCGCACCCACCTCCGCAACAATTACGCTGGATAATACAACGGCCGAAGATGGCGCTAACTCTATGAAAGTAGTTGTTACAACGCCGGGGCCAAACACTTATAGCATACAAGCGGTAAATGATGCTTTTGCAGGCGCATCGGCAGCTGGCCAAACCTACAAGGTTAGCTTTTGGGCCAAGGGCGCCGGAAGTGTTATACTGGTATTGCAGGGCACTCAATATGAAGGCGCTACAACTTTTACCACAACTTCAGCCTGGGCACAATACTCTACTACAGTTACATTACCGGCAAACGAAACCGCGCCGCAGGTGAGGTTTAATTTTGGTGCTGCTGGTACTTATAATATTGACAATATTGTAGTTAATTCAACAGCACCTGTAGCATTAACCCAGGCACAGAAGGCAGCGAATATAGATGCCGCATTCAACAGTTATATAACCGGTATGTGTACCCACTACGCGGGCAAAGTAAAAGCCTGGGACGTAGTAAACGAAATAATGAACGATGGGGCCAGCGGGTTGCGCACCAGTTCAAATACCAACAGCGGCGTTGCTGCGGCAGGTACAGGAGGTGTTTTTTACTGGACCGATTACCTGGGCAGGAATACCGCGTTAAAAGCGTTTAACTACGCGCACGCTGCCGACCCTAATGCACTGCTTTTTATAAATGATTATAACTTAGAATCGAACAGCGTAAAATTAGATTCGCTGATCGCTTTGGTAAAAGAGATACAGACCAAAGGTGGCCATATTGATGGTATTGGTACACAAATGCACATCAGCATCAACACTACAACATCAGGTATTGATGCCATGTTTGTAAAATTAGCGGCCACAGGATTAAAGATCCGTATCTCTGAGCTGGACGTTGCGCTTAACACATCTAAAGCTGCAAGCTTTACACCGAGCAGCATCCAATATTCACAGCAAGCAACTTTATACCATTATGCGATAGCATCTTATAAAACTAATATACCCAAAGCGCAGCAATATGGTATTACCGTTTGGGGTGTTGGCGATGCGGATAGCTGGTTAAACACATCTTCAAGCCCGGATTTTCCGTTGCTGTTTGATGTTAACTACGCTAAGAAAGCGGCTTTTACCAGTGTGGTGCAGGCGCTGAAAGGGCAGTAGATAGTAAGTACACTAAACCGAGCGTCATTGCGAGGTACGAAGCAATCTCTACACATGCAAATCGGCATGCAAGTTCGCCGCCTGTCTCTTTAGAGATTGCTTCGTACCTCGCAATGATGGGTGGAAATAAAACAGGAAAGACCCGGTTAACCGGGGCCTTTCCTGTTTTATTTATTTATTTATATTTATGGATATAGATCATTTACTTAAAGTACTGGCTTGCGTAAGTAATAAAATATGGCCAGTTGGGTACATCGGTATGCCCTTCGAGGTGGCGGCGGAAGGCGATATCGCCGCTTAACATTATTTCTGCTTGCGGCATGGTGCTGGTACCCATGCCTTTTTTTCCTAAAAGCTCGTAAACAGGGCTGGCGGCAGCAGCGCCCATAAACATACCCTGCGCATCCTGCCAGCCATCACCGGCCGAGCCCGCGCTAACAAATATTGGCCGTGGTGCGCACATGGCCGCCAGTTCATGCGAATCAACAGGCAGGTCGCCCCAGTTTAGTGGGCCACCATATTTTAAGAAGTTGCCGGCCATCCAGTGGTATTCGCCGCCTGCTGTTAAATTTTCAACAACTTCGCCCGCATCGCGGCGGTGCAGTTTTATGCCGCCCTCGCCCGATGAACTGATGTAGGCAATGGCAAAACGCTGGTCATAAGCCATGGTAACAATGGTAGCTTTGCCAAAACGTGAATGCCCTTCCAATCCAACTTCTTTAGCATTCACCGCTTTATCGGTTTCAAAATAATCCATGGCACGGCTTGCACCCCATGCCCAGGCGCGCAAAGCACCCCAATCATCAGGTTTGCGGTACTGGCCTTTGTTTACCAGCCCGATAATCCCTTTTGTTAAACCTGCGCCATTATCAGCCTGAACACTTCCTGCCGAAATAACGGCATAGCCCCAGCCTTTAGCTAATAGCTGCTGTTGCCACGGTGGTAACACGGGCTTATCTGATGCCGGCCTGCCCGCGCCGGGGCCTCCAGGGCCACCGAAACCGCCAAAAGCAGGTGCGCCAGGTGGCCTTATACTTCCAAACTGCATAATTACTGGTACGGGGCCTTTAGCATCAACCGGTGTGCTTAAATTTACCAGTATATCTACCGTATCTTTCGGGTATGATGAATTGTCAACGTGGCCGGTAAGGTGTTTGGTAATTACATTAAACTCGCCAACCTTATCATTGGTGATGCTGGTAACTATCCAGGTAACTTTGGGCACGTTTTTAGGCACACGGCCATAAATTTCGCGGTCAAAATCTTCAACAATTTCGGCCCGGCGTTTCCACCATTCTTTAGCGGTAGTAACTTTTTTGCCATTTTTAAATGTAAGCGGATCGGGCAGGTTAGGATAGGGGTTGGCCTTATCCTCATCATAGTTGGCATAATTGGGTTGCCCTTTGGTGCCGCTTTTACCCGGCCTTAACGAGGTAATATGCAACTGGTCCATCATGTTTTGATGATCTGCTTCCTGAGCCTTAGCCTGCGCCTCCGCTGCCGCTTTTTGTTCGGGCGTAAGTTCTCTCCTGAACCTCGATGCCGGTGGCGGCGTTGCCTTTTTGCCTGTATCGGCAGGCGGGGCGGTTTGTGCAAAGGCGCATGATGCAACTAATACACCCGCGCAAATAAAACCTGTGATGCTTTTCATTTTTATGGTTTAAAATTGGTTAATCGAATAAACTTCGCTTAATACCCATTTCCAGTCCCCGTAGTTCGGCAAGCCCTTTCATGCGCCCGGTTACGGAATAGCCCGGATAGGTATTATAGTTAAAATCATCTAATATTTTATGGCCATGATCGGGGCGCATAGGTATGGCTATATCACTCCGGCCTGCATCTTGTCTTTTCTTTTGTTCCAATATTACGCTCTTCATTACAGCGTACATATCTGTGCTTCCGCCTAAATGATCGGCTTCATAGAAGCAGCCATCGGGTTCGCGTTTTACGTTGCGTAAATGCAGGAAATGGATATGTGCCCCTAAGCGGCCTATCATGGCAGGCAGGTCATTATCGGCACGTGCGCCTAATGATCCGGTGCAAAAAGTAAGCCCGTTGCTTGATGACGGCGCGGCATTAACAATAAACTCCAGGTCTTTTTCTGTTGAAACCACCCTTGGCAAACCTAATATTGGGAACGGCGGATCATCCGGATGGATACACATTTTTATTCCGGCAGCTTCGGCATCGGGCATAATAGCCTGTAAAAAATAGGCCAGGTTAGCCTTTAATGCAGCTGCATCAGTGTTTTCGTATTTCTTCAGGTGTTCCTTAAACTCAGGAATAGTATATACCTCCGTAGTACCCGGCAAACCCGCCATAATGGTATTGATCAATAGCTCTTTGGCCTCGGGAGTAATACCATCCAGGAACGCTTTTGCATCCTTTTGTTGTTGGGGGGTAAACTCGTCAAACGCTTCGGGACGCTCTAATATATACAGGTCAAAAGCGGCAACAGCGGCCGGGTTAAATTTTAAGGCCGAGGCGTTGTTAGGCAACCTGAAATCAAGATCGGTACGTGTCCAGTCCAGCACCGGCATAAAGTTGTAACAAACTGTTTTAATACCCTGTGCCGAAAGGTTTTTAAGGGTTTGAATATAGTTAGCTATGGCTTCATCACGTCCTTCGCCGGCTGTTTTAATGCTTTCGTGTATATTCACACTTTCAACAACCGACCATGTTAAACCGCCGGCTTTGATAATATCATTACGCTTTTTAATTTCTTCGGGGCTCCATACTACGCCCGATGGGATATGGTGCAGGGCGTTAACAATACCGGTAGCGCCGGTTTGACGGATGGCCGCCAGCGTTACATCGTCTGAAGGGCCGAACCAGCGAAATGTTTGTTCTAAATTACTGATCATTTTAGTGCTATTATTAAATTACAAATTGGTTTATGACTTTACTTTTTCTATGGTTACAAAATAAACATCATTTTCCCGCATTGCGAAAGTTTTAAGCAATTCTCCGCCTGTAACTGCGATAACGTTTTCGCTGACTGCTTTGCCATTATTTATTTGTTTAATAGTTGTTACTTGCTGCCTGGTTAACTGGTCGGGCGATTTCATATCGAGGTAAGTTGCATAAGCATCGTTAGCTTTATAGCCCACTTTATAAACACGTAATTTATATTTCCCGGCAGGTAAATGGGCAATTTTTACAGTAACCGGTGCTATGAGCTTAGCCGGAAGGTCCCTTTTATAAAAGGTTTGGTCGTTAACCGTATCGCCGGGGTGGGTAATGCTAAAATTCCAGAACAAAACCTGCAGGTTGCCTTTCTTGTCTTTACAAACTATCGAGCTTGAATCATTGCTGCTTAACTCGGTATTGCCTAGCTTATTTAGAAAGCTGTAGGCGTAATAAGCAGGTTTTTTAATATCCTGGTAATTTAACAAGCCAAACCCGCCGTGAAAAGGTGTCATTCGCGGACCTTGCTCTTCAAAAATATCGGTAAACGTCCAGTACGACATCGCGTTAACATAACAGGATGCCTTCCTTATCTTATCTAAAATATAAGCTGTTTGACTTTTTGCTAAGCATCAACGTAAAACCCTTTGTTGAGTTAGGGTTTATGCCGAATGATTTGGCCAGCGGCAAGAAAACTGTTTTTTGGTGGAAAGGAAATATTACCCCGCCAAAAGATTATACCAAATGGGATGCGCTTATTAAAAACCTGGTAGAACACTGGCAGCAACGTTATGGCAAAAACGAGGTCAGGTCATGGTATTTTGAGGTTTGGAACGAGCCGAATTTAAAAGGGTTGTTTTTTAGCGCAGATATGGCCGATTACTTTAAGCTGTACCGCGAAACCGCGACTACCATAAAATCAGTTTCGGCGGATTATAAAGTTGGCGGCCCGGCTACGGCGGGTAATGCCTGGATACCGGACATGATCAACTTTTGCGTTATTAATAAAGTACCTATCGATTTCATCAGCACGCATACCTATGGCGTAAAACAAGGCTTTTTAGATTTAACCGGCGATGTTGGC
>Ga0206890_1012_pt2 | contig 40928 bp, 46 predicted proteins | sample Alteio_BWOrgHeat_58_FD_152960 | JGI IMG/M metagenome (GOLD analysis project Ga0206890, IMG submission 152960) | Enriched cells from forest soil in Barre Woods Harvard Forest LTER site, Petersham, Massachusetts, United States - Alteio_BWOrgHeat_Nextera6 ... | reverse complement strand
CTAAAGACCGGGTACTTAAAAATATTCAAAACGCAGAACTCAAACGGTTGTTTGATATTGTTCTGCCTGAGTACTCCTTCTACGATGCCATGTAATTCTTCCTTTGTAAACCACCCCTGGGTGGTAAAATTATTCTCAAGAAAATACTGGCGGTCTTTTGCATTTAGAATTACAGTGGGTTGTTTGGAGAGATATTGATTTTGTATTGCTTCAGCAGATTGCTTCAAAGAGTTATCCACTTCCCGCTGGAATTCTTCATGTTTCAGTTTTATTGCGTTATTGATCCACGACATCTGGATAAACAGTATGCCAATAACAGAAAGGGTGATCAAAACAACTATTAACGGAAAGACTTTTTTCATTAAGTGACAAATGTACTATAGCCATAATTACTGCAGCATTTGGCAATATACGGTTTAACGGTGATTTAACTAATCTTATGCAAACTGAAAAGATGCCGGGAGATTGATTTTTGCGGCTTTGTAACCTCAACGGTATGACTTTTTCAAGAACGTTAACCGCCACGTTTGAAGCGACGAACAGCCTTGTATGCCTTTTCCTCGTTAATCCGGCCATAAATTATTGCAAGCAGCGTGCTTTTTTCTTTCTGTTTAATGCGGTACTCTTTTACCTTTGTGATATGCTCCACAGTATGCCAAAAGAAGATAATTACATGCACAAAGGCCTTAGGAAGCAACTGGTGCAGAGCCTCCGGGAAAAAGGAATAAAAGATGAGCGTGTGCTTGCAGCTATTGAGGCGATACCAAGGCATTTTTTTCTTGATCCCGCATTTGAACGCCAGGCCTATGAAGACAGGGCTTTCCCTATAACCGCGGGACAAACTATATCGCAGCCATATACAGTGGCATACCAAACGCAATTGCTTGATCTTAAAAAATTCGATAAGGTGTTGGAAATTGGCACTGGCAGTGCTTACCAGGCATGTGTGCTTGCGGAGATGGGTATATCACTGTTTACCATTGAGCGGCAAAAGGCGCTTTATGACCATGTCAGCCAGTTCATCCTGATGAAAAAGTACCCGAATATCAAGCGGTTCTATGGGGATGGTTTTGAAGGGTTGCCTTCATACGCTCCTTTCGATAAAATATTGATCACCTGCGGTGCTCCGTTTGTGCCGCCAAAATTGTTAGATCAGTTGAAACCGGGAGGAATAATGGTCGTCCCGGTTGGCGAAGAGGATAAGCAAAAAATGCTGCGTATTACTAAAGATAAGGAAGGCAATATCCTGGAAGAAGAAATGGGAGATTTTGTATTTGTACCAATGTTGCAGGGACGAAACAATATGCAATAGAACAGGGTTGGGCAGTCAATTATTTTATTAACTTTAAGATCCGGTTAAATATAAATTATCTCACACAAAACAACACTTATGATATGGGTAGGCACGATGCTCGCATAGATGTGTACATAGATAAAGCGGCAGATTTTGCTAAGCCGATACTTGTGCACTTGCGTGAACTCGTTCACGCAGCATGCCCGGATGTAGAGGAAGCATGGAAGTGGAGCTTCCCGGTATTTATGTATAAAGGTGCTATTATGTGTAATTTGGCGGCATTCAAACAGCACTGCTCTTTCGGGTTCTGGAAAGCGTCTATTATGCCGGATCCTGACAATATATTGTCTGTTTCTGACCGTGAAGGCATGGGTCACCTGGGCAAGATAACCAGCCTGAAAGACTTGCCAAAAGATACAGTACTCAAAAAATACATTAAAGCTGCAATGAAGCTTAATGACGAAGGAGTAAAGTTACCTCCTCGGCCTAAGCCAACCGAGAAAGAGAAAAAAGAACTACAGGTACCAGACTACTTCACCAAAGAACTAAAAAAGAATAAGGCTGCAGGGGAACTGTTCAATGCCTTCAGCTATTCCCATAAGAAGGAATATATCGAGTGGTTTGAAGAAGCGAAAACTGACGCTACAAGAGCTAAAAGAGTTGCACAGGCTTTGGAATGGATAGTCGAAGGCAAGAGCCGCAACTGGAAATACATGAATTGTTAACAGTCCTATTTTAAACTTTGCGCCCTGGTATAAGCTTCTTTTATCTCAGGCACATTGGGCGCTAGCTGGAAGGCTTTCTCCAGGGCATTCTTAGCTTCAGTATTTTTACCGGTCGCTATATAGGAAACCCCCAGGCTATACCAGCCCTCCGCTACATTGGGAGTAGCTTCTACGCACTTTTGGTATTCAATAATCGCGGAATCGGGCATATTAGTACTAGTGTATTTCCTGCCCTGGGCATAAAAATATTTACCTGCAATAGCGAGGTATTTAGAAAGGCTCTGCTCATTCGGTGAATATCTCCTTACGGTATCCCAATCCGGCAGCGCCTTCCAGGGCATCCCCATATTGAAATAGCATAACCCCCTGTTCAGGTAAGAAAGAGTATGCTTAGGGTAAATGGCTATTGCCTTGTCAAAGTAGCCGATAGCTTTTTGGAACCATGCATTTCTCACTGCCACATCAGCCGCATTTATTTTTGCTGTGCTCATACAGGCCGCTGCTGCATTATTATTTACCAGTACGCTATTCGGCACTTTTTTTACATCAGTCAAAAACAGGGTTTCATCATTTTTCCAGTCAGCATTTCGCTCAATAGTTTTAAATCCACATAACGCGATAACAATGACCATAATTGCGGCTAATCCTGCCCTGGCTGCAGGAAGTTGTTTTATCTGCTCAAATAATTTCCAAAGCAAAAACGCAAGAGCCATACAGAAGCCAACAGACGAATGATAGATAAGCCGGTCACCCATGGGTGCACCAATATTGAAAAATATGTTGGATATGAGCACAAGGTTAGCGAAGTAAAAAGCGATGGCAAAGCCAAGTACATGCCGCCTCACAATCAGCGCACACATAGCTGCCACCAACGAAATATGTACCAGCAAAGACAGCCATACTACTGGATTTGAAAAATCAGTATAGGGTATTTGATTGTAAGAATAATCTGCCGCTAAAACATTGGGAAATATCAATAGCTTCAGGTAGTCGAGAAGTATCATTATTTCTGTGGCTGTTCGCTGGGCACCGGTAGCATATAAGTATGGGTTATTCATTACATCCTGTTCCGCGCCTTCAGCAGCTGAAGTTACGGATCCAAAACGTAGCACTAAGTAAACCGCAAATGGGATAAGATAAGGCAGCGCCGCCTTAATGCTTTTCAGCGCATTTATTTTCCTGAAAACAAAAAAAGACACAGGAAGTAATACGACTAGTGTTGCGGCATATTCTTTTGATAACAACGCAAGAAAGAAGTATACCAGCGCCAGCGCTAGATCTCGTGTTTTTTTGGCGTCATAATATCTAAATGCCTTGATAAAGGTGAGTGATATAAACAGCACAGAAAGTATTTCATCCCTGCTTTTTACATTCGCAACTACTTCCGTATGAAGAGGGTGGATAGCAAATAGCAGCGCAGCAATAAATGCAATCATAGGATGATCAGGGAACGCCACTTGCCTCAAAAAATACAGCAGCACCACTACCGAAAGTATATACAGCAGGACATTGACCACATGCCGGGGATGCATTTCTGCGGCTATCCTCGCATCCCGTGCATTGCCTGTTTCATCATTTGCCACACCTATAAATTGCTGCTCGATTGCGAACGTAATTAACGATAGCGGCCTGTAGCGCCCGCCTGCTAGCTGGTTGCCGCCGTTTTTGTGTTCCAGGTAACTTTGGTAGGCATCCTTTGTGAGAATGTCGGGTATCCCCGCAAAACCCTGCTGCACATATTCATTGTCCGTTATCGCCATTCGGTCATCAAAAGCAGCCTCATTGGAAAAAGTATTGCAATAAAATATAAAACCGACTACTGCCAAGATTATCGCTTGTGTACGAAAACTTAAAATAGAAAAATTATCAGCAGTGGGTGTGCCCGGTACATTAGCTGAATCAATCCTGGCGTTCTTCTTCTCATTAATTTCCGGAGCGCTTTTCTTGATTTGTTTTGCCATTCTAAATTTGATGAGGTTTGAAAGTTATTGAGAAAAATACAGAAAGATGTTGAAAAGTAATTTCTTATTACGCTTCACTGTGAAAGTGCATTGTGTATGTAATATCCGGGTGGCAAGGTTTTATTTAGTAATTTTTGTAACATTTGCAAACGCGCCGCCTGAGGCCATACTCATACAAACAAGTGCGATTACTATTGCCGGTATTTTTTGCGGGGATGTTTCTTTTGGTGGTGAACGGAATTAATAAAAATAACTTGTTTCTTTTTATAAATTCGATAGACGATAGTATACGGAAAACCGTTTACAAAAGCCTCGTGATATCCCTCCCTCCCTTTTACGCCAAAGAGTTCCGGGCCATCCAATATTTGTTGGGTTTTACTTTTTATAGCGGATATAAATTTTTCTCCAAGCCCTTTCTGCTGGTCTTCATACCAATAATAGGCTTCATCATAGTCTATTACCGCATCTGCATGAAATACCAATGTATAACCACTCATTTTTTTCGTTCTTTATACGATTTACGGGCGTGGTCATTCATTTCTTCAAGTGTAAATAATTTTGCTGTGCCTGCTTCGTATTCGTGCGTTCGCCTGTCCATTTCAGCTATAAAAGCAGCATCAGTCCAGGCGTCTTCTTTGTGTTCCACTTCCAGCATAGCATAGATCATCTTTACTGTCTTATCATCGGCAAGATCAATGGATTTCTTTATCTCTTTCCTTATGTCTTTTATTGCTGATGGCATAATTGCAAAATATTTATAACAAACTTACAAAACTTCTTCTTTCAGACGGCATTGGTCTGTAACTGTGTTTTTAAAAGGAAGACAGCAATCCTAAACGAGATTCAATTTTAATATCTTTATTGTATGCGTTATAAACGCGGTGCGAACATAGCTACTGCCCCCCGAAAAACTTACGAGCACCTTCCATCCCGTTATTGAACAACAGTTCTTTTTGTTCCTTCGTTATGTGCCTTACTCTCGGATTCAGATTGCTGGTGCTGATATAGATGGTATGCTTCCGTTCTTCTTCCTCCGATACTCTTTTGTTCAGTTGTTCGATGATCAGGTTATACAATGCACCTATATAACTTGTAAAAGAATGAATGTCGTAAGGCGCTATCCCATCATGGCTCTGTGAGTATATTATTTGTTCCGGCCGTTCCAGTTTTAGCCCCAGTGTATGCTCATTTATAGAGTTGGGATTCCCTTGTGCATCTTTAAAAATATCTATGGGGTAATTATCCAGTACCCCGCCGTCCACATATACGTTGTAATGCCTGTCCTTCTTTGGCTTTTCAATTACTTTTCCTGAGCTGTCTAAAAATACCGCGGCAAAGTAAATGGGTATTGCTGCACTTGCGCGCACGGCGGTTTTTACCGGCATACCAGGATGGCTTTCCCAACTGAATATCTCCAGGCTTTGTTTAGTGAGGTTGGTAGCCGTTACATAAATGTCTTTGTAACGCTTATCCTTTTTAGCCAGCTCATGTAGTTGCAGGAGGGTGGTATTTTCATCCCCGGTTTGCGCTTTTATCAATCCGCCTATCCATTGTTCCAGGTTTTTACCTTTATACCAGCCGTATTTTTTTCGCAGCCGTTTTTGCCCGCCTATAAAATATCCTTCTCCGTCATTAAATGCCGCGATGTCCTGTTCAAACATTATTTCCTCTATTTGCCCGGCGCTATAACCAACACTAAATAATGTCCCCACTATAGCGCCCACTGATGTACCCGCAACTCTTTCTATTCCGTCTGTTATTTTCTTTTCCTCCAGCACTTTTAGCGCTCCGGCGTAGGCTATGCCGCGTATGCCGCCGCCTTTCAGCACCAGGTATTTGTATTGCTGTGCAGATGCAATGGACGCCAGCATTATGGACAAAATAAATACAACCGTCCTTTTCATTTCAAATCTTTATTTCGTCATTGTTCTTTAGCTCAAAAACCTTTTGCTGCTTTATTTCTTTAAATCCCAGCTTAATATAAAATTGATGTGCCTCATTTCTTTTGGCATTGCTTCTTACCACCAGTCGTTTACAGTTTTTCCGGTCACTCCATTGAATGGCTTTTTCAACAAGTATTTTACCAACGCCCTTCCCCCTGTATTGTTCATCAACTACTAATCCGCCAACTTCACAGAATGGCTGCGACTCTATACGCAATGCGTAAAATACATGTATCCACCCAATTATTCTACCGGCATCCATAGCCACATAAGCAACATCGTTTTCACTGCTATTGATTTGCAATATCTGCGCGGCAGTGTCGTGTTCCGTTGCTATATACCCCAACTGCTCTGAAAGCATTGATATAGCTTTTACGTCTCCGTTTTCTATAGTCCTGGTAGTAAAAGCCATGGCGCCTTAAGTAATTTTATATTCCAGCATTTTATTCACGGTAGCCCAGTTGCGGGTAGTAGCATATAGTTTTAGTTTTTTCTCAAGGAAAGTATTCGAGAATTTAGTTTCGCCATAGGCTCCCTTGCGCACTAATATATAGGCCTCAGTATCCATAAACCGGAACTGTTCAAATTCTGTTTGCAGGGCTAGTAATTGCTCAATGAGTTTGTCATCAGCCCTTTCCGATAGAAAGCTTACATGCAGCGCCATATCTTCTGCGTGTTTTTGGAATGGATTTTTTTTGACGATCGCTTCCATTTCCGGTATTGTTCTCAGCAGGGTCTTTACCTCAAACCCAAGGGATTTGTGCAGTTTTGCTTCTATTTTTTTTGCCAGTGTATCCCTATCTGTTTCCGGACTATGAAACACTACATTGCCACTCTGTATGTAAGTGCCGATATTTTTTATACCCGGCAAGGCAAGTATCTTCTTCAGATCTTCCATCTTCACCATCCTGCCGCCCACATTAATCGCACGCAAAAAAGCAACGTATTGTGTCATAACATTTATCGTTACTCATAAAGATAAGGTATGATCAAGAATTTCAGTAACTGGCAGGAAAATATGGCGACTGGCTATAAAGCGAAACAGCGCGGGAACGAACCCACGCTGTTCTTGAATAAGATTAATTTTAGAAACAACTATGCTATAGTTATCGTCTTATCGTTGTATACATCCTGTATGGTATTCAACAACTCAATCCCGTCCTTCATTGGTTTTTGAAAAGCCTTACGGCCGCTGATGAGCCCCATACCGCCTGCACGTTTGTTCACCACCGCTGTCATTACTGCTTCTGCAAGGTCAGTAGCGCCTTTGGACTCACCACCTGAATTGATAAGTCCTACACGCCCCATATAGCAATTAGCCACCTGGTAGCGGCAAAGGTCTATCGGGTGATCCGTGGTCAGTTTTTCATACACAAGCTTGCTGGTTTTGCCGAAGTTGATAGCAGTATAGCCGCCGTTATTGGTGGGCAATTTTTGCTTGATGATATCGGCTTGTATGGTTACCCCAAGATGATTTGCCTGGCCCGTAAGATCAGCGGCGGTACTGTAATCAACGCCGTCTTTTTTAAATCCGTTATTGCGCAGGTAGCACCATAATACAGTAGCCATGCCTAGTTCATGCGCATATTCAAATGCTTTTGCCACCTCTACTATCTGGCGGCCACTTTCTTCAGAGCCAAAGTAAATTGTAGCCCCAACTGCCACAGCGCCGAGGTTCCAGGCATCCTTAATAGTGCCAAACATGATCTGGTCAAACTTGTTGGGGTAAGTAAGGAATTCGTTATGATTCACCTTTACAATGAAAGGTATTTTGTGCGCGTATTTACGGGCTACGGACCCAAGAACACCATAAGTGGACGCGACCGCATTGCAACCACCCTCAATAGCCAGCTTCACAATATTTTCAGGGTCAAAGTATATGGGGTTTGGCGCAAATGAAGCCCCTGCGCTATGTTCTATACCCTGGTCAACAGGGAGTATGGACACATAACCGGTGCCTGCCAAACGGCCATGGTTCATCAAAGTATTTATACTACGTAAGGTCTGTGTATTGCGGTTGGATAGCGCCCAATTATCATCCAGGTGAGTAGGCGAAGGAAAATGAAAGGTAGACTTGTCAAAGGTATTGCTCGTATAGCCTAAATAATATTCGGCCTTGTCGCCTAATAACTCTTGGATTTTTGAAGACATATAATGCTATTTTTTGTGAATTGGGTGCAAAGGTACTTTTAAAAAGTTGAAAGTGAAAAGTAAAAAAGCGTAAAATTGTAATGTTGAGTGTAAAACGGTCAATGTTTCTTATTTTTTGGTAACTTTGACTAATTAAGGATTGCTGCAATGAAAACACTCAATGTTTCAATTTCCGAATCAGAATATAAGATGCTTGGCATAAAAACCGAGAAGCTAACCTTTTCAGATGTGGTAGATTTGGTGACCAGATAGCAATTTAGAAAGAAATTAAAAAAAAGCATAGGACTGGCAGAAAAAGCGGGGCTTTCTATAATGACCATGGATGAAATAACCGAAGAGGCTAGTGCTGTAAGAAATGCAAAGAATCGTCATTGATACCAATGTAATAGTGTCGGCATTCATTCAAAAGTCTTACCCATTTTTCATTATTGATTCTTTGCCCATTTCAAAAAATATACAATGGTGTATTCGCAAGACAGTTATAGGTGGCTAACCGACTTTATAGATATATCAGTCCTGCGCGAGGATTGTTGGTGAAAACACAAATAATGGATGATAAATATTTAGTATCTTTGTTTTAGAAAACAATTTATCAGATGAAAGCACGTGTTAACCGGGTGATTGAAGATTTCAATGCATTAGTTCCCGATGAACAGATATTTGTTGTAGATATTTTTCAAAAAATTCTGGCCGAATCAAAACGTGATGCGCTTTCCAGGCGGGCAAAAAAGGCTGTTGCGAATTTTAAAGCCGGGAAAGTAAATAAAGGTACGCCCAGTGCTCTTTACAAAGATTTGGAAAATGATTGATCTTGTTTGGGATGCAGGTTTCAAGCGTTCATATAAAAAGCGTATGGGCGGCGATGCGGCATTAAGAAAAAAATTCTGGAACTCTATTGATTTATTCTGCCATGACCCCTTTGATACAGGGTTAAAAACCCACAAATTAACAGGAAAGCTAAAAGAACTTTGGGCATTTAGCGTTGCTTATGACTGTCGTGTTGTCTTCATATTTCTCAATGAAAAAACAGTTCTATTAGTTGATATAGGTACACACGATGAAGTTTATTAAGCTATATACTTACAGCTAATCCCCCACTTCCACAAAAAAAGCCCCCGGCTTCTGCCGGAGGCTGTTCTACGTATGTGTTGATGTTAATTTTTAAACTGAGGTATCAGTTCCTGTGCCAGTTTCACCATTTTGGCTATGCCGTCTTCAGGAAGAGCACCTTTTTTGAATTCTTTTAGAACATCTGGCAGCTTCATCTCCATCTGTTGCAGGAAGGTTTCCTCAAAAGCCTTTACTCTTTTCACCGGTATATCGCGGAGCAGGTTATTAGTGCCCAGGTACATAATAGCCACCTGTTTTTCCACGCTGTAAGGGTTGTATTGTAGTTGCTTCAGCAATTCCACGTTACGGCTGCCCTTATCAATTACGTTCTTGGTAGCCGCGTCGAGGTCTCCGCCGAATTTTGAGAAGGCTTCCAACTCACGGAAAAGTGCCTGGTCCAGTTTTAATGTACCCGCCACTTTCTTCATTGATTTGATCTGCGCATTACCACCCACGCGGCTCACAGAGATACCTACGTTGATGGCGGGGCGGATACCTGAGTTAAACAGGTTAGACTCCAGGAATATCTGTCCATCGGTAATGGAGATCACATTTGTAGGGATGTATGCAGATACGTCGCCGGCTTGCGTTTCAATGATTGGCAATGCAGTCAGCGAACCGCCGCCTTTTACCATGTGCCTGATGCTTTCAGGAAGGTCATTCATTTTCGACGCTACGGAATCATTCCCGATAACTTTTGCTGCACGCTCCAGCAAGCGGCTATGCAAGTAGAACACATCGCCGGGATAAGCCTCGCGTCCAGGAGGGCGGCGCAGCAGCAGGGACACCTCGCGATAAGCAACTGCCTGCTTGGAAAGGTCGTCATAGATCACCAATGCCGGGCGGCCTGTATCACGGAAGAACTCGCCTATGGCCGCTCCCGCAAATGGCGCATAGAACTGCAGTGGGGCCGGCTCAGCAGCGGAAGCCGCAACAATAGTGGTATATTCCATTGCTCCATTGTCTTCCAGTACCTTCATCACACCGGCTACTGTGGATGCCTTCTGGCCTATGGCTACATAAATGCAATATACGGGCTTGCCAGCAGCATAAAATTCTTTTTGATTGATGATGGTATCAATACAGATAGCGCTCTTACCGGTTTGCCTGTCGCCGATTACCAATTCGCGTTGTCCGCGGCCTATAGGTATCATGGCGTCAATAGCCTTAATACCTGTTTGCAATGGTTCTTTTACCGGCTCACGAAATATAACACCGGGGGCTTTGCGCTCCAGCGGCATTTCATAAAGCTGTCCGGCTATCGGGCCTTTGCCATCTATAGGTTCGCCAAGCGTATTTACCACTCGGCCTACTATACCGTCTCCAACTTTTATAGAAGCGATCTGGTTAGTGCGCTTTACCTTGTCGCCTTCCTTGATCTCCATGTAGTCGCCCATCAATACCACGCCCACATTATCTTCTTCCAGGTTAAGTGCGATGGCTTTAACGCCATTGGAAAACTCAACAAGTTCACCCTGGCGTACACCGTTAAGGCCGTATACGCGGGCAATACCATCACCTATCTGCAGTACAGTACCCACTTCTTCCAGGGTAGCTGCGCTATCCACGTGGCTCAACTGCTGGCGCAATATCGCCGATATTTCATCTGGTTTAATATCAACCATATATTATAATTTCAAAAGGTTAAACTCAAAATTATTTCTCTCCATCTCCTCCCTTCGGGGAGGTTGGGAGGGGCTTTATATCTTACTCACGTAGCTGGTATCAATGATCTTCGACCTGATATCATTTAGGCTCTTCTTTATACTGGCGTCATACAGCCTGTTTTCCACTTCAAGTACAAAGCCACCTATCAGGCTTTCGTCAATGTTTACTTTAAGGTCTATAGTGTCATTAGGCATATAGCCTGATATTTTCGTTTCTATGCTTTTTTTGATGTCTGCATCCATAGCCACTGCCGTGGTGAGATTCACCGTCCTAATGTTTTTCAGCTCGTTATATTGCGCAATAAATGCTTCAGCTATTTCCGGCAGATTAAGTTCGCGTCCCTTAGTTACCAGCAGGTTTATAAAAGTGTGGGTAAGCTCGCTAACGGGGTAATTTTTTAGAACCAGGTTGATAACACTAAGCTTTTTGTCACCGGGTATTATCGGGCTGTGCAGCATTATTGCAAAGTCACGGCTCTGGCTGCAAATGCTATTGAGCAACTGCATATCCTTAAGCGACGACTCCACGCTGTTTCTTTCTACAGCCAGGTCAAGCAGTGACTTCGCATAACGTGTCGCAAGACGGGGATTCTGCATAAATTCAATTAGTTAATTTGAAGATTTGAAGATTTGAAAATGATTGCAAGCCATCATAAATTTTCAAATTTTCAAATTTCTTCTTTTTCAAATTAGTTAAGCTTAATATCTTCAGCCAGCATTTTCATATACATTTCCTGGCCTTCAGCTGTATTAATTTGCTTACGCAATATTTTTTCAGCTACTTCCAGTGCCAGCGTGCCTATTTCGTTTTTCACTTCAGTAAGGGCAGCATTTTTTTGTTGGGTTATCTGCTGCTGGGCATCAATTATTATTTTGTTGGCTTCTGCCTTCGCCTGGTCTTTGGCTTCGCCCACTATGCGGTCCCTGGTTTCCTTGGCGTCTTTAAGCATTTGAGTGCGCTCTTCACGTGCCTGTGCCAGCAGCTTTTCATTTTCTGATTTCAACTGGCTCATTTCGTTTTTCACGCGCTCTGCGGTAGCAATAGAATCCGCAATGCCGGTTTCGCGTTCACCCAGCATATTAAGTATCGGCTTCCACGCATACTTGCCAAGAATGAAGAAAACGACCAGGAACGCCAACAACGTCCAGAAAAAAAGTCCGAATTCGGGGGTTAATAAATCCATAACACAAAAGTTGAACCCCCGCCCCTAAAGGGGAGTACGGGAGTGGTAAACATTAAACGCCTATCTACTAATTTAGCCAATAAGCGTAGTAAAATATATTAAAGAACTACTTGCTTAAACAATGCTTGCTACAGAAGTTCCGCAATCAAATGCTTCCCCCTTTAGGGTCTTGGGTTTAATCATTTCAAATAAGCTCCATTGCCCAAGTGCTGCAACCAAGCGCTCCCCTTTAGGGGCCGGGGGTTTAAAGTACGATAGCTAATATGCCCACGATAACTCCGAACAGCGCAACCCCTTCAACCAGGGCCGCCATGAGGAGCATGTTCGCGCGAATATCACTCATAGCTTCAGGTTGGCGGGCAATAGCCTCTACTGCGCCCTTACCAATTTGACCGATACCAACGCCCGCACCTAATGCGGCAATACCTGCACCAATGGCGCCACCTGCGGCTGCGTTTGTCCCTGATGCTACTAACATAATGCTGATTAAAGACATATATATATGGATTTTGATTAAAAAATTATACTACAATTTCTGAATGAGGTTCCTGTTCGTGATGTGGGCCTTCGAAGCCCTGTCCTATAAATACGGCCGTAAGGTTGACGAAGATATAGGCCTGGATCGCTCCAACCAGCAATTCAAGGAAAAACATGAATATGTCAAACCCAATGGATACTGGCAGGAAGCCACTCCCTACATAAACATTGATCGCCGCAAATATGAATACAATGCAAATAAATGAAAGTATGACAATGTGGCCGGCCATCATGTTGGCAAAAAGACGTATGCACAATGCCATTGGTTTTATGAACAGCGAAATTATTTCAATAGGCACCAACAGGAATTTGATCGCTACCGGAACATTTGGCGGATTTAGCATGTGCATCCAGAAATATTTTTTGCTGCTGGCAAGTATGATAATGAAAGAAAGCAAAGCAAGGCATCCAGTCACAGCAATGTTTCCCGTGAAGTTGGCGCCGCCGGGCAGAAGCCCTAATAAATTATTTATCCAGATAAAGAAGAAAAGGGTGAGCAGCAAAGGCATGTACTTCTTATACTTCTCTCCGAGGTAGGGTCTTGCCACTTCGTCACGAATAAATACTACAATAACCTCAAGGAAGTTCTGTAAACCCGACGGAGCCTTCATGGACCCATGTTTATTATATTTTTTACTTACATTAAACATTAGCCATAGTAACAAAACTACAGAAATAAGCATTGATAAGACATTTTTCGTAATAGACAAATCATATATGGCCACGCCGTCATCCGACACAATTTTTTCCTTCATGTAATTGCTATTGTCCAGCTTAAAACCTTCGTAAGACTGGCCATCGGCAATTTTGGAGGAAGAGAAGAAGAAAAAACCTTTTTCAGGGTGGTATAAAATCACCGGCAAAGGCATGGCTACTTCTGTAGGTTCGCCACCTTCGTGTTTAATAGTGAAAAAATGCCATTCATGGGCATCTGCAATATGGCCAAATATTAATCGGGCAACGTCTAATTTATTGCCTTCCTTGCCCTCTTTAGATTCTACAGCGCCCGGTTTAGGGGAATTATTACCATTTCCTTCAGGCTGGGCGGCAGCAAAAAAAGACGATCCAAACACCGTGAAAACCAATACTGTAAAGGAAAATAGACGTTTGAAACTCATTACCTACTTTGAAATTTTGTGCAAAGATATAGGTTTTATCTTCAAAAAAAAGTTCTTTTTGCGATAAAAAAATGAAGCTAATATCTTGGTATAATATAGAGAACCAATTGTTTATCAGGTGCGGAAAGCGGCAACACTATTTTTTGAAAATATTATATTTTATTATGCAATAAAGCGCCCGGAAAGCATCTCTCCAGCCTATTTTTTTCCCTTCTTCATAAGTACGCCCGTAATAGGAAATGCCAACTTCGTAAATGCGTATTTTGGGTATCTGGGAGATTTTAGCAGTTACCTCGGGCTCAAAACCGAAGCGTTTTTCCTCCAGCTTAATATTCTGGATAATTTCCCGCTTGAAAACCTTGTAGCAGGTTTCCATATCAGTAAGGTTCAGGTTGGTGAGCATATTCGAGGCCAGCGTAAGCCAACTGTTGCCTATAGAATGCCAGAAAAATAAAATGCGGTGCGGATTTCCGCCCATAAACCGGGTGCCATAAACCACATCGGCAAAACCATCAAGGAAGGGCTTGAGTAATACATTGTATTCTTCCGGGTTATATTCCAGGTCTGCATCCTGTATGATCAAGTAATCTCCTGTTGCAATTTTTATACCTGTGTGCAATGCCGCGCCCTTGCCCATATTCACCTCATGCTTATAATAGGTGATCGGCAATTCAGGATTAGCAGCTTTGTAAGCAAGTATAGCTTCCTCCGTATTATCCTTTGAGCAATCATTTACAATGATCACTTCCTTGCCCATACCTTCAATAAGGTTTACAGCTTTCACCTTATTCAGGATTCGGTGAATGGTGGGGCCTTCATTATAAGCAGGAATTACAATAGATAATACAGCCACGGATTATTAAAATTTGGCTGTAAAATACAACATCGTTAGGTTAACCCCAAACCAATAGGGAGGCTTTTTGGTAACAATGGCAATTAGTACCATTTGTTACCGCTCTTTTTCTAAATCGTAAGTCATTTCTTTTTCATTTCAGACAATGACTGCCGGGTAATTTTTTTTACTTCATCCCACGAGTATCCTTTTACTTTTCCTGTTTCCAGTTCGTTGGTTCTTCTGTCAAGTTCTTTCACAAAATTTTCATCCGCCCATACATCTTCGTGAGTATCTTCTTCAGCGAAAGCTTTAGCAACGCTTAATACCACCTTTTTCTGTTTGGTATTTAATTGCTCCACATAATTTGCAATTTTCTTATCCAGTGATGCTGCATTACTCATGATCCTGCTTTCTACAAATTTACTAAGGGATTTAATACAAATCGCCATAAATAGAACAAAATTTCATGACCGATGAATTAGTAAAGAAAGACCTCAAATGGATTAAAAAAAACAGCCCATCCGTGAGGAAGGGCTGCATATATCATATCAACAAAGTTGTACTACAGCGCCATATCGGCCTCATCATTAGCGCTTACCTGTGGGGCAGAATGTTCTTCTGTTGCTTCTGTCTTTTTTTCGTTATGCTGTGGGCGCGGGGCTCGGTCGCCATCACGGTGCTCGCGGTTGCCGCCGTCGCGCGGTCCGCGGTCATTGCTGCGGCCACGGTCGCCACCGCCTCTGCGGTCACGGTCGCCGCCACCACTGCGGCGGTCATCGCCACCTTCGCGGCGCTCACGTTTTTCCGGCTCTGTGTAGCCTTCTGGTTTTGGCATCAATACTTTGCGGCTCAGGCGCAGTTTACCCGTTTTAGGGTCAGTGCCTGTAAGCTGTATTTTCACTTTATCCCCTTCTTTCAGTACACCTTCAAGGCTATCCAGGCGCTTCCAGCTCACTTCAGATATATGGAGCAACCCTTGCTTGCCCGGCATAAACTCTACAAACGCTCCGAATGGCATAATGCTCTTCACAGTGCCTTCATAAGTAGCGCCTATTTCCGGTATGGCAACTATACTGCGTATCCAGTTAAGGGCTTTATCAATACTTTCCTTGTTGGCTGAGAATATCTTAATGATACCCTCTTCGCCCACCTCTTCTATATTGATCTTGGCTCCCGTCTCGCGCTGTATTTCCTGTATTATTTTACCGCCCGGCCCTATTACAGCGCCTATAAATTCACGGTCTATATTCAGTTGCTCAATGCGCGGTGCATGTGGCTTCAGGTCTGGTCGTGCTTCTGGTATGCAGGCATACATCCCTTCCAGTATATGCAATCGCCCGCGTTTTGCCTGCTCTAATGCCTGCATCATTATTTCCATGCTCAGCCCGTCACACTTAATATCCATCTGGATGCCGCAGATACCATCTCGGGTGCCTGTAACTTTAAAGTCCATATCACCCAGGTGGTCTTCATCACCGAGGATGTCTGTAAGCACCGCAAATTTACCTTCCTTTGCTATAAGGCCCATCGCCACGCCACTCACGTGTTTGGGGAAAGGAACCCCTGCATCCATCAGCGCAAGAGAACCTGCGCAAACAGTAGCCATAGATGACGAACCATTGCTTTCTAATATATCAGATACTACGCGTACGGTATAAGGATAATCGGCAGGCAGCATTTGCTTCAGTGAGCGCATGGCAAGATTGCCATGGCCTACTTCACGGCGGCTTTGGCCGCGCATCATCTTCACCTCACCCGTAGAGAATGGCGGGAAGTTGTAATGCAATATAAATTTAAGGTAATCACTCGTTTGTGCAGTTTCCAGCAGCAACTCATCGTCTGTAGTACCTAATGTCACGGTAGTAAGTGATTGCGTTTCTCCGCGGGTGAACAAAGCGCAACCATGTGGAGAAGGCAGCAAACCGGCTTCCATAGTCAGCGGGCGCACTACTTCCAGCGTACGGCCATCCAGGCGCACTTTTTCATTTAGCATCATGTCCCGGATCACCATCTTTTCCAGGTCATGGAAGTAAGTGCCCAGCAATGCTGCATCTTCGGCTTTCAATTCACCTTCAGCAAACCGCGCTTTAAAATCTTCTCTTACCGCCTTGAATGCATCGGTACGCTCATGTTTTCCAAGAGCCCCTTTTGCGATGGCGTATATACGGTCCTTGCCAAAAGCGTCCACTTTAGCTTCCAGTTCCGGGTTAGTATATGGTTTGGTGTATTCACGCTTGCCTGCAATGCCTGCTTTTTCACGTAGGTCGTGTTGCAGTTTTATTTGTCCGCGTATAGCATCATGCCCTGTTTCTATTGCTTTGATAAGGCCTGCTTCTTCAAATTCTTTGCCTTCGCCCTCCACCATCATTATATTGTGTTCGGTAGCGGCTACTATTATATTTATGTCTGCGTCCTTCAGTTGTGTACGGGTCGGGTTCACCACATATTCACCGTTGATACGGGCCACGCGCACTTCACTGATCACTTCCTGTATCGGAATATCTGATACGGCAAGTGCGGCAGAGGCTGCAAGGCAGGCAAGCGCATCCGGCATGATCTCTGCATCCGAAGATATCAGGGTCACCAATACCTGCACTTCGCATAGATAATCGTCCGGGAACAGAGGGCGCAACGCGCGGTCTATAAGTCGGGAGGTAAGTATTTCGTAATCATTCAGGCGGGCTTCGCGCTTGAAGAATGAGCCGGGTATGCGGCCTGCCGAAGCAAATTTTTCCTGGTAATCAACACTCAGCGGAAAAAAAGACTGGCCGGGCTTTGGCTCTTTTGAGGCTACCACAGTAGCCAGGATCATACAGTCGCCCATGCGCACCACAACAGCGCCATCGGCCTGGCGGGCCATCTTGCCCGTTTCTATGGATATTTCACGTCCGCCGGCTGATTGCAGCGATACGGATATGGGATTTGGAATCATACATCAATAATTTAGTCGTCAGTTAATAGTATAAAGTCGAAAGTATAAAGTCGAAAGCCGCGAGTTAAAATTCATATTTTGTTGTCTGCTCATTATCTGCGATAGTTTTTCCGCGAACACACAACTTTCTACTTTCTACTAATTACTTTCGACTAAAAAATAAAAAACAATTCCCAACCGAAACAGTTGGGAATAGCTAAGTAGTTCAGCCTTATTTGCGTAAACCAAGCTTTTCAAGCAACCCGCGATACGACTCGAGGTTGTTGTGGCTCAGATAGGTCAATAAACGTTTGCGACGCCCAACCATTGACATTAATCCCCTGTTGGTTGAGAAGTCTTTTTTATTGTCCTTCAAATGGGCAGAGATGTGGTTGATACGCTCTGTGAGCATTGCGATCTGCGCTTCTATAGAACCCGTATTGGTTTCTTTACCACCATAATTCTTAAAAATATTCGCCTTTTTTTCAGCTGTAAAATGAGACATTTGCATCAATAATTTTAATAACCTTTTTAATCCCGCCTCATGCGGGTTTACTTTTTTCGAGCGGCGAAGATAGTAAAATAATATGAAAAATGGGAATTTGGTATAAGTAATTTGAAAAATGTCTCAATCATTAGCGGTTTTAAGTATCCCCACCCTTGAACGCCTGTTCCGCTGCTGAGCCTGCCCCGAGGAATCGAAGGGGGCGCGTCGCTACGAATCGAACGGTTAAATAATACAGAAAAGCCCAGAAGGAATCCGTCATTTCGCAGTGCAACGCAGAAATCTCCCGATCATATGCAGTCCGCTAAATAAAGCACTGGTAACCCTTTGCGGCAGCAAGAATCAAACAATATGGGCAAACCGGGATAAAGATGAAAATTGTTGAATCAACCATTAGTTTTTTGTCCGCCATTTCGAAATGCTTTTCCGGTTTTCCTCAATTGTTTGAATTTCCTTTTCTGTAAAAACAGGCCCGTGAAGCAGCATTTCAATATATGCGTCCTTATCCCCCTCATTGCTTTTTTCTTCAGTTAGCTCCTTTTGCAACCTTACTTTTTGCATAGGCATTAAAGTTTTAACCGCTGTCAAAAATTGTTGACTTTAAAATTACAAAAAAATGATCCCGATAGATCGCGAGAAAATTGTCGGTAAGACCCACGAAAAAAACTTTCATCCCGATAGCTATCCTACCGTGTACCCACAAGTTATTTTTTTACATTTGTGGTAATGATTAGTGTAAATTACAATGGGTGTTTTGGAGATAAACGGATAGATAAGAGAGGTTCGCAGTTACATTTAGGGTTGTTCCAGAGTTCTGTACATAGTATTCAAAGCATAGCACAGAATCGGACAGAACAGAAAGGGTACTACCGTTTTCTACATAATGATAAGACTTCTGAGGATATATTGATTAAAGAATTGGTTGCAAGATGTGCCAAATTATCAAAAGGCAAGATAGTATTATCTATACAGGATACATCAGAGGTTAACCTTTGGAGCCACTCAAACAGATTAAAGAAGAACAGCGGGTTAGGCGATATAGACGACAACAGAAATGGCATAGGGTTTAAACTTCATCCGTCTTTAGTAATAGATGCTGAAAACTGCATTCCACTTGGTTTTTCTGATATTCGAATATGGAACAGGTCGATAGATGCGGCAGATAAACATGAGCGGGAGTACAATAAACTTCCAATAGAAGAAAAAGAATCTTATAAATGGGTAGAAAGCAGTAGCAACAGTAAAAAGGCTTTAAATGAGTCTAAAGCTGTTATCATAGTTCAGGACAGGGAAGGAGATATATTTGATCAGTTTGCCCATATCCCGGACGAGAAAACATTTCTCCTTGTACGATCTCAGGTTAACCGCAGGATGCCATCAAAGGAAAAACTATGGGATGTTTTAAGTGCTTCAAATGTACTAGGATATTACGAGTTGCAGGTATCGGCTGACAGTCGGCGTAAAACAATAAGCCGTACTGCTACAATAGAAGTGAGATGTGTAGTAGCTGATATAAAATGTCCGGGGCATGACAAGAAAAACAGATTAAAAACGGTTAAAATATTTGCTGTTGAAGCCAGGGAGATAAATAGTAACGCAGCAGAGCCAATACATTGGCGATTAGCTACTACCTGGCGGGTAAATAACCTTGAAGATGCTTTATGTGTCATAGAATGGTATACCTGGAGATGGCAAATAGAAGAAGTATTCAGGACTTTAAAAAAGGAAGGATATGATATAGAGAGCAGTGAACTCGAAAATGGATGGGCAATTAGAAAACTTACGGTCATGATGTTGGATACTATAGTAAAACTCATGCAAATGTGAATAGCCTATAATTGCCCTGAAGGAGAAAGTCTTAGGACTGAAACTGTTTTTAGTCTTGAAGAACGAAAGTGTTTAGAGGAAATTGGTAAAAAGTCAGAGGGAAAAACAAAGAAATTGCAAAATCCAAATCAAAAGTCAAAACTAAAATGGGCGGTGTGGATTATTGCAAGATTAGGTGGATGGAAAGGTTATGACTCACAAAGACCCCCCGGACTAACAACTTTACAAAAAGGCTTGGATAAATTTTATATGTTATTCAAAGGTTGGGACCTTCAAAAAGATGTGGGTACACGGTAGGATAGCTATCGGGACAAAAAATATAGGGAAAAGTAGGGGAGGGTATGGCAACCCGGCTCCCGTCCATCAGTCGGTCATTTTTCAATTTTTTTGGTTTCAACGTTATGAATTGTTATGAAACGTTATGTTTTGGCAGCTAATTTTTTGTTATATATTGCTCGGTGTTTTCACCACTTTAACAATTAACCATTGACCATTGACAATTAACCATTGACCACTGACCACTGACCACTGACCACTGACCACTGACCACTGACCACTGACAATTAACCGTTAACAATTGATCACCGACCATTTTTAAACTATGTTTGCCTAAATTTTCAAAGTGTCCAAAACAATACTAATAACAGGCAGTACCAGTGGTATTGGCCTCGGCATAGCAAAGGCGTTCGCTGCGCAGGGCTATAACATAGCCTTCAACGGGCTGGAACCAAATGGCGCGGAAATAGCGCAGCAGGTGGCAGATGAATTTAAGATTGCCCATACATTTTCACCAGCAAACCTGACGCAGCCCGCAGCCATCCGCGACATGGTTGCTGGCGCTATCGCAACTTTTGGGACAATAGATGTATTAGTGAATAATGCGGGTATTCAGTACGTGGCCCCCATAGACGAATTCCCAGAGGAAAAATGGGACGCCATCATCGCTGTAAACCTCAGCGCAGCATTTCATGTCACAAAGGCTGTCTGGGGCAGTATGAAAGAGCATAAGTTTGGGCGTATCATTAATATCGCTTCCGCGCATGGCTTGCGCGCGTCAGAGTTTAAGAGCGCCTATGTAGCGGCCAAGCACGGCCTTGTAGGGTTTACCAAAACCATTGCCCTCGAGGGCGCGCCCTTCGGCATCACCTGCAACGCTATTTGCCCAGGTTATGTAGACACGCCGCTTGTGGAACAACAAATACCCCAGCAGGCAAAAGCGCACAATATGACCGAAAAGGAAGTAGTGGAAAAGGTCTTCCTCGAACGCCATGCCGTTAAAGAATTTATACCGGTGGAACTGCTGGCGCAAACAGCCCTGTTTCTCGCCGGCGATCAGGCAAATACCATTACCGGCATCGCAATGCCCGTGGACGCAGGCTGGACTGCACAATAACTACTTTTATCAATTTGTTTTCAAGAACCATCCTCACTAGTATGACCGAAAATTTTATTGCGGTAAATAACATCAACCTTCATTATGTAGATCATCATTCCGATGGGCCTGTATTGCTGTTGCTGCACGGCCTCACCGCCAACGCCCATGCGTTCGACGGGCTTATCGCAGCCGGCCTCAATGAACACTACCGGGTAATATGCCCCGACCTGCGTGGTAACGGCCTGAGCGACAAACCCGCGTTTTGCTATACGGTCGAAGAGCATGTGCAGGACATATTGGGCCTCATCAGCCACCTGGGAGAAGAGAAGGTGTATCTCGGAGGCCATTCTTTTGGTGGCTACCTTGCATATTACATCGCGGTCACTTATCCGGCCGTGGCAAGCCGGTTGGTAGTCCTGGATGCCGCCGCGTCATTGAACCCCAAAGCTGCCGAAATGCTGTCAAAATCGCTGTCACGGCTCGATATTACTTATCACAATTTTGAGGCTTACATAGACCACGTGAAAAAAGCGCCCTACCTTACTTTCTGGGATCCGGCCATGCGTAGTTACTACCGGGCCGATGTGGAAGACCTGCCAAATGGCCACGTAAAGCCACGCAGCAATCTGATGGCGATAACCGAAAAATCAATGGCGCTGGCTGCCATAGACTGGCCCACCATTATTGAGCAGGTCGAACAGCCGACCATACTTTTAAACGCCCTTGACAACTATACAATGGGCGAGCCACTACTGCCCGACGAGCTGGCAAAAGATACCGTAGCCATGATGAAACATGCACAATATGCCGGAGTTGATGGCAATCATCAGACCATGCTATACGGAGCCGGGGCGAAGGAGACCGTGAAGAATATGGTCGGGTTTTTAGGTATTTGAAATGGCCTGATCTCTATATTATTTTAATGTCTCGCTGGGGAAGACTGCTGTAAAGGCTATTCAGTAACTGGCTTTTGGTCGCAGCTACCTTATGCACTTCATTTATCCATACCCGAATAGTGATGTTCATAGCTTTGTCCGTTTGGCTGGTCAATAAGATCTCAGGAAGTGTTGCCTTTACTACAAGATCGCTTTTTTGAAGTTCTTCGATAATGATCTTTTCTACTTCTTCAAAAGAAAGTGTTTTCTCTATAGATAAAGGCAATTCGATGCGCATATGTTCATCACGCATCGTCCAATTGATTACGCGGCCTGATAGCAGGTCGGCATTGGGCAGTATAAGTTCTGCGCCTTCGTCCATGATTATCTTGCTGGAGCGTATGCCAATATCCAATACACGTCCTTTTTTATCTCCGATTTCTATAAAGTCACCTATCCTGAACGGTTGTTCAAAGATCAGTATCACACCCGACACAAGGTTATTGACAATGGTCTGCAACCCAAGTCCTATACCTACACCAAGTGCGCCCAGCACTATCGTGATCTTATCAATCGGTATGCCTGATGCAGCAATAGCTATCAGGAAGCCGATCACAATCAGCACCAGTCGGGTCATAGCCAGGCGTGAACCGTTCTTCTTTATCTCCGGGTCCCAGTTGCCCTTTGCTTTTCCGTACAATGAGCCGACGCCTTGCTGCAACAAATTAGACACATAAATGATCGCAATGAACAGCAGTATATTACCCAACTGGAAAGAAGTACTCCCAACTGTTCTTTGCGTAGTCAATAATAATTTGAGCTTAAAGAACAATAGATTATACATATTCAGGCTAATAGTAAAAACGATAAACCAGATGCACACAGAGATAATTATTAATGCCCTGTTTAACAGAACTTCTATTTTGGTAAAGTTGACTTTGGCCACGATACCGCCCTTCATTTTATTCACAACGGTTTGCAACTTGAACGCTTCGTCTATGATCTGGATAAAGACAGTCAACCCTATGATCTGCGTCAGTCCGAAAATGCCCGTAACACTGAATATTTTTGCAAGGCTTAGCCTTCCGAAAAGATTGCAAAAAACGGCGGCAAGATTTAAAATAAAATAAATCACCGTCACAATCTTTATCATCAGCGAAAAAGCGATAGTCGTTTTCCTGATGGTAAGAAACCATGAAATGCCAAACGCAACAGATGCCAGGTTTAATGCAAACAGAAACAACCGAAAGCCCAACGTGGGCGTAAGCAATGCGCCGGTAATAGAAAGAGTAATGTACAGTCCGCTGATGATTAACCAATAAATAAACAATTTTCGTGGCCAGTTTTTCCGAATCAGCGCCGTGAGTGAAATAAGAAGCAAAAATTCCATTATTTCGACATAGGCAGTCGGAGGGTGTAAATCAAAAAACGGAGCAATATTAAACAGCACGACAAGAGTGGGCAGTAAGGGGAATTTCGTCAGGTAGCAAAATGAGGGGATTATTACAGGGTTTTCGGGGTCTTTATTTTTTTCAATTTTTTTAAAGTTCCTGAATATCCATAGTACCAAGATGATCCCGGCTATGAGCATCCAGAGCTCATCGGTCCAGTTTCTTCTGAAGTAGTAGTATAGTATTTTTTGCTGTCCATGATAAGATTTTTTCGAGAGCTCCGCTGCTTGCTTACTTTCTCCTATCGTGTTGCTTTTAATATCCCAGAGAAAATCATATTCCTTCCCAAGGGATTGGACACTTATTTTTTTGAGAAGGTCCCGGCTCCTCGTTTCAAGATCCAGGGTTGAAAAATATTCATTGGATACAGTGGCCTGTAATTGGTTGATTCTGGTTAGGTTATCGCTGATTGATTTTTTTGCCAGTTTCCATTTGCCCTTTAGATCCTGGATCTCTGTACCATAGAGGCTTTTAAATGCGGAATCATTGATGATTTCCCTGAGCAGCGTATCTTTTTTGAACGTGCCCATTTCGTTACTCATCTCCACCAGGTCTTTTTCATATTTAAAGATCTCATTTCGCCACTCATTGAGCTGATCGGTCAGGCCGGCCAGCAATACGCGGAACATCTGTAGGTTCTTGACGTCCAACACGTTTTGATACAGCGTTAAGTTATCGTCTATGATGTCTATATTGGAGTCAATTTCGGGAAGGCCATCTTGTATTTCACGGGTATCAAATCCTACACTGGTCGCATTTATGATGCGGGTAAGCGTATTGTGCACATTCTCTATTTTGTTCAGTATGCTGTCAATGCCTATTTCATTCAATGCGCTGTCCGTCAATACAAGGCCACTCTTTTCTGCTAGCGCCTTTTTAAAATGCAAAGTGTCTCTGAAGTGACGGCCATGAGCAGTTCCGCAAACAGACAGGGCCAAAAAAAGCAGTAGTATACATCTTGATAATGAGGGTATCGGTGTATTGTTTTTTTTATTATCTTCCTGCATTTGCCAAATATAACGAACGTTGGCAACATTTTTTATCGCAAGGATCGTTTACAAAATAAACGCCGCCATATAGTGCAGTTATTTTTCTTTTATCAACAGCCCTGGCTTGTTAAGTGGTGGAGGTAACGAACGAGGTAGTATCCCAGGGGCCCCCTTAACTTTTTAACCCTTTAACTTTTTAACCAATTAACCCATCTTCACTACCTTTGCAGGCAGTTTTCTCAAAATGGATATAAATAAAAGGGAAAGATGGAATGTCTGGACGCCACTCTTGTTCTCCCTAATATTGGTCTTCGGCATTATTTTAGGCTTCAATTTGCGGGACACCCTGCGTAACAAGCGTAGTATTGGGACTGTAATTCGTCAGGATGACAAGATAGAAGAACTGATAGACCTGATCCATGAAAAATATGTGGACACAGTAAATACCGGCCAGCTCTATAGGGATGCCATTTCCGGCGTCCTGAGATCGCTTGATCCTCATACAGTTTATATTCCTGCGGAAGATTTAGAAGGAGTAAATGATGACCTTGATGGCGGGTTTTCCGGCATAGGGGTAGAGTTCTCCATACTGCGGGATACCATAGAGGTAACCGGCGTCATCGACAATGGCCCGGCGAGCCACTCAGGTATTGAAATAGGCGATCAGCTGATAAAAGTCGGCGATAGCATCGTTGCTGGTACAAATATTAATTCAGACCGCATTGTTCATCTCTTAAGAGGGAAGCAACATACCAATGTGTATGTAACAGTTAAGCGAATTACAGATGGTGTCCTAAAACAAGTATCCATCACCCGTGACATAGTGCCCACTTACAGCGTAGAGGCAAGTATAATGCTGGATGCAGTAACCGGCTTTATCAAGATAAACAGGTTTACTGCTACAACATACGATGAATTCAGCGCAGCGCTCAAAAAATTGCAATCCCGGGGCGCAACTAAACTCATCATAGACCTGCGCGATAATCCCGGAGGCTATCTTGATGCCGCCACATCAATTGCAGATGATTTTTTAGACGATAATAAGCTCATTGTTTATACGAAGGGCGTTCACACCACCAAAACAGAATACCGGGCATCGGGAAAAGGTACGTTTGAAAAAGGAAAACTGGCAATTCTGATTGACGAAGGCTCCGCATCCGCCAGCGAGATACTCTCCGGCGCAATACAGGACTGGGACAGGGGTGTCATCATCGGCAGGCGCTCTTTTGGCAAGGGGCTTGTACAGGAACAGTATGATATGCCCAACGGTGCTGCCCTGCGGCTTACCGTAGCCAAATATTATACGCCCTCCGGCCGCTGTATCCAACGTTCGTTTGCAAATGGCAAGGACGCCTATGAGGAAGATCATCAAAAGCGTTTTGAAACTGCAGAGCTCACCGGCAAAGACACGGCCGCCCCCTCAGATACGATACCGTTTTATACGGCTAACCATAGAGTGGTGTATGGCGGCGGCGGAATAAAACCAGACGTTTTTGTGCCCTATGATACGTCGCGCCTTTCAGCCGCATTACTTGAAATGGTTTTTAGCCATGAACTGAAGGCCGCTATTTGGGATTATTTCCTCGAGAACAGGAATAAGCTTAAATTCAAAGATATAAATGATTTCAGTGCCTCGTTCAATGCCCAGGGCCAGGTAGCCGGAAAATATCTTGCTATGCTAACACCCCGCACACGATCCGGAGCGTTAAAGGAATTATCAAAGCCCGCAAATGATGATTATTTCAAACTGCAGATCAAGGCCCAGTTAGCCCGCCTGCTCTTTCACGACAATGGTTATTATACCATTAGCCTCAAAGAAGACGATGCCGTAAATAAAGCCCTCGAAGTGCTCAGCGGCAATGAATATGCCAAATTAATGAAGCAGTGAATCCACTAAATTAGTACGTAGGTAGCGCAGTCAGCCATTTTATATGATGCACATCACACGCATCCGCGCAAAATGTTTGGTGGCCGTTAGTCAGCAGCCAGTAATGGCACTGCACGGTGCGCTGGTAATTCAGTAATTGTTGCAAGGTCTTATCTGATATTGGCACCTCTGGCGCTTTACACTCCACCAGCATCCACGGTTTATGGTCGCGGCTGTAAACAACTATATCAAAACGCTTGTTTAAATTCCCCACTTTTATCTCTTTTTCCACCGCCAGTAGAGAAGATGGATACTGCATTATATCTGTCAGGTAATGTATCATATACTGCCGCACATGTTCCTCCTGCGTCAGCACCAGCCATTTTTTTCTTACCGGGTCAAAAACAGATGTCTTACCCTCTCCCTGCCGGAGTTTTAATCGAATGGCGGAGAAATCAATGTGGATCATTCAATTCAAAAGTAATAGGAAATTACAACCTCGAAAGAAAACTATTTGTCCAAAGCCACCACCCAAATCTTATCGGCATCTTTTTTGCGGATGCTTAGGTAGTAGCCCGCTATCTGTATAGCCAGAGGGTCTCCCATAGGCGCTATCATTTCTACCCAAACCGGCTCGCCCGGTATGCAGCCCATTTCCATTAGCGTAAGCTGAAAATCGCTTTCGTCGTGGCTTTTAATAACGGCCCTCGTGCCCTTAGGCAAGTGGGAAAGCTGCACTGCTTTTTCTTCCTTCACATTCATTCAGGCAAAATTACTGCACTTACATGCCAAACCCAAAACAACGTATGTGCAGATTTGACAACTTTTCAAAAGTTGTCAAATCTTCTTCACACACAAATCACCCAATTTTCCGCAGCACCATTTTTTTAAACCCGCCACCAGCAATAATTTCCAGCGAAAAAAAAATTTTACTACCCGTAGCATCACACAAAACGCTTTCTGCTATAGTATATTTACAATAACCAAAATCGCCCTGCTCATCACTATAATATTTAAAAAAATGATTCCGATAGCTATCGGGAGAAAATTGTAGGAAAGAGCCACGATAAAAGTTTCACTTTACCAAAATATCAGGAAAGCCCGGGGGACTCCAATCCTCTAAAATGTTAAGTTTTGTTAAGTTTTGTTAAGTTGTATATTTTAGGTTATTTGAAATGCACTGTAGAACAATGCATTTTGAATGTATTTCTTAAATTATATAAAATCAAAAAGGCTTGCAAACCCTGTAAAAATGTAAGTTTCGTTAAGTTTCACGATAGAAAAACAATAAAATAATAACTATACAAAATGAAACATATTCACCCAAATAACGCCAAAACAACAAAAATGAAAAACTCAACTTATCCTTCGTCCGCCATAGCTTTTTCAGCGAAGGCGGAAACCAATCAACCAATCAACCAATCAACTATCTCAGGCAACCTCGTAGACCTTTTTCAAAGGCGTATTTATCCGGCAGAAATAACAGTTGCAGATGGAGTGATCGTATCCGTTAAAGAAACTGCAACCGCGGCGGAACAATATATCTTGCCTGGCTTCATTGATGCACACATACATATAGAAAGTTCCATGCTGGTACCAACTGCTTTCGCTCAAATTGCCGTTGTTCACGGCACGGTAGCCACGGTATCTGATCCGCATGAAATAGCCAATGTGAACGGCCGCGAAGGAGTGCAGTATATGATAGACAACAGCAAACTCTCGCCATTCAAATTTTTCTTCGGTGCGCCATCATGTGTGCCCGCAACCAACTTTGAAACCGCCGGATATACACTTGATGCATTAGCCGTAGAAGATTTGCTGCAAAGCCCGGATATCTGGTACCTCAGCGAAATGATGAATTACCCGGGAGTGCTCCATCATGATCCCGGGGTAATGGCAAAAATAGCCGCCGCAAAACGCATCGGGAAGCCCGTTGATGGGCATGCCCCGGGTTTACGCGGAGATACCGCAAGTGCCTATGCCGCTGCCGGCATTACCACAGACCATGAGTGTTTCACCCTTGATGAAGCGCTTGATAAGATAAAAGCAGGTATGCACATTCTTATACGCGAAGGCAGCGCGGCCAAAAATTACGAAGCGCTTGCAGAGCTTTTAAGATTGCACCCGGACAAAGTAATGTTTTGCAGTGACGACAAGCACCCCGATGACTTGATATTACATCATATCAACGGCCTGGTAAAACGCTCCCTGCAAAAAGGTTATGACTTGTTTGATGTGCTGCGGGCAGCTTGCTTACACCCGGTCACGCATTATAAGCTCCCTGTTGGGCTGCTGAGAAAAAACGATGCTGCAGATTTTATTGTAGTAAATAACCTGGTGGATTTTGACGTGCTCAAAACCTATATTGACGGGGAACTGGTAGCTGAGAATGGCAAAACATTATTACCTGCTGTAACTGTAAAGCCGATCAATAATTTCAATGCAGCTAAGAAAAAGGAAGAAGAATTTAGAATAAAAGCAAAATCCGCAAATCCGGTTATTAGAGTGATAGAAGCCATAGAAGGGCAACTGATTACCAAAATGCTGGAACTCCCGGCAAAGGTGGTGGACGGCTTTACTGTAAGCAACCCCGAGCGCGATGTTTTGAAAATTGCTGTTGTTAATCGTTACGAAAAGGATGCCCCGGTGGCCATAGCGTTCATCAAGAATTTCGGGTTGGCACACGGTGCCATAGCATCCACAGTAGCGCACGACTGTCACAACATCATCGCCGTTGGTGTGGATGATGTGTCTATCTGTGCAGCAGTAAATACATTGATAGACAGCAAAGGTGGCCTGGCGGCAGCGCGCCACAAAGATGATGTTATTTATATGCCACTGCCCGTTGCAGGTCTCATGTCACTGAAAAATGGCTATGAGGCCGCTTCGGAATATACAGGCCTGAATGCAAGGGCAAAAGAGCTGGGAACTCCACTACATGCCCCTTTCATGACTTTGTCATTCATGGCACTGCTGGTCATACCGTCCCTGAAGCTCAGTGACAAAGGATTGTTTGACGGTGAAAAGTTTGCTTTTACGTCCGTAGAAGTGTAGCAAAAACTTTTTAAATGGACACTAGGGACAAAGAGGTTCCTGGGTAGGGCTCACAAAGCCGCTATCAGGAATTAACTGGTCAGCAAAGTAGTAGGTAATTCCGCCGGTATAGATGCAATTGCCTCTGTATTCCAGTATCGTTACACAGGTGCATGCTGTTATTGTCTGTCCTTTTAAGGTTACTAGTTTCATAGATACGTAATATTGCCCGGCAGGGCATTTGGTTCCGGTTAAGTCATTGCCATCCCAGCTTTGTGTAATGTCTCCGGTATACACCCCTTCGCCGCTTGCATTCCATATGGTAAGGGTGGAGCTTTTTGTATTCAGGCTGTCATATATCAGCCCGTACACATTATTAATGCCCGATCCGTTAGGGGTAAACGCCGTGGGCAAAAAGTAATACAGCCCGGTGCTGTCGGTTTTATGAGCCACAACCGCTACACTGCAGGAAGTGCATAATGGAGCAGGTTTACTGCCGCTGCTGTTTTTTTTGCAGGTGAAAAGAAAACTCAAAATAATAACACCGCTAATAGCAATGATTAAATGCTTCATAATTGCGAAGGTACAAAAAACATAAAAAAATGCTCAGTATAAACAAATTTAATGGCTCAGCGCTCCCTGGTTTTCTCGGCAATAAAATTCAGGCCGAAGAAGAAATATTCACGCCTCAATCCTTTGCCAGACTGTATTCTCTGTTCTTTTTCCAGCAGGGCATCTGCCGCAGAAAACCGGTAATGAACAGGCAGGAAGTAGCGAATGTATTGCACACTCCCATCCTGCAACTTAAACCCGTTGTTTTCAAAAAGGTGTTGCCAGGTATCCAGGCTGCGAATGTTCTCATTACCAATAAGTATCTTCTTTTGGAGCTTCTCATCCCATATACTGATGATACGTCTATTGCCCCTGTATTTATACAATTTCAGCCGCTGTATCAGGTTATTGCCATTCTCTTCGATCGAGAGTATTTTACCATGATCTTTCAGGCTCCTGCTGAATATCTGCAGCGCTTCATCTATTGGCTCTAAGTGATGCAAAGTATCCTGAACTATGATCCAGTCATAACTGGCTGGTTTTGGCTGATTATCAAAAAGGTTTTCGTAAGTGCAGGCAAATAAAGAAGTGTCTCCGTATTGGCTCCAGTACTCCATGCGTTTTTGAACCGTGTCAAAGTAAAACTCAAGTGTCGTGCCTACTGTCCTGATGCCATTCATGGCCAGGAAAAGACAAGTAGTTCCATATCCTGAGCCACAGTCCCATATAGATATCTTGTCCTTGTCGGCTGGAGTATCTATGATGTACTTTTTTATGTACCGAAGGCGCTGTAAAAAGTAATTCCTGCGAAAATGCCAGGAAGACTTTTTACCGAGGAACTTATAATAGGGCTGCATTTCAGTATGCACTTCCAATTCCTTAAGCATCAGTTCAAAGAACTGTTCCGGTGACATCATGTAAAAATATGAAATTAGAAATTCGTTATTGGGAATTGGGTTGCAATTTAGGATTTTCTGGAGCAATCCCAATTCGCACTCACCTAAAACATCTTTATCTTATCCAGCACCATATCTTTTACACTTGTCAATAAAATACGCTCCTGGGTCATATTGTCCCTGTAGCGGATAGTCACCGTCTGGTCTTCCTTTGTCTGATGATCTATGGTGATGCAAAAAGGCGTGCCAATGGCGTCTTGCCGGCGATAGCGCTTGCCTATGCTGTCTTTTTCCTCGTAGAAACATTTGAAGTGTGGCCGGCATTCGCTTATAAGCTCGCGGGCTACTTCCGGCAGGCCATCTTTTTTGGTAAGGGGCAATACTGCCAGTTTTATCGGAGCCAGCATGGCGGGAAATCGCAGCACCACGCGGCTGTCTGTCTTGCCATCCGCACTTAAGTCTTGCTCTTCATAGGCCTCGCTCAATATCATCATCACAGTTCTGTCCAGGCCTATGGATGTTTCTACTACATAGGGTACGTAATGCTGATTAATATCAGTATCAAAATAGGTCAGTTTCTTACCGCTGAATTGCTGGTGGTTCTTTAGGTCAAAGTCAGTGCGGCTGTGGATGCCCTCAACTTCTTTAAATCCCATCGGGAAGTCATATTCGATGTCGCAGGCCATATCTGCATAGTGTGCCAGTTTCACATGGTCATGAAAACGGTACTTATCCTGGCCGATGCCCAGGCTCAGATGCCATTTCATCCGTGTTTCCTTCCAGTAGTCGTACCATTCTTTTTGTGTGCCGGGCTTAACGAAAAACTGCATTTCCATTTGCTCAAACTCCCGCATGCGAAATATGAAACCACGCGCCACAATCTCATTTCGAAAAGCTTTTCCCGTCTGTGCTATACCGAAAGGTATTTTCATGCGCCCCGTCTTTTGTACATTCAGGAAGTTCACAAAAATACCCTGGGCAGTTTCTGGCCGCAGGTAGATAACATTGGCTTCTTCAGCCACGGAGCCTATTTCGGTGGAGAACATCAGGTTAAACTGGCGCACATCTGTCCAGTTACAGGTGCCGCTTACTGCACAGGTTATTTTGTTGTCGTAAATCAATTGTTTCAGGCCATCAAAGTCGTTTGCAGAAAGCAATTGGTCCATTTGCTGCAACAGCGCATCCCCTTTATCCTTATCCAGCGTTTCGGCATGGGCTTCTATTAAATGATCTACACGATAGCGTTTCTGGCTGTCCCTGTTATCTATCATCGGGTCACTGAAATTGTCTATATGGCCGCTGGCCTTCCATACGGTGGGGTGCATGAAGATGGCTGCATCTATACCAACAATATTCTCCTGCATCTGGGTCATGCTCTTCCACCAGTAGTCGCGGATATTTCTCTTCAGCTCCGCGCCATATTGGCCATAGTCATAGACGGCACTCAGGCCATCATAAATCTCGCTGGATTGAAAAACAAAACCGTACTCCTTACAGTGTGCTATAATATTTTGCAGTTTATTATCATTTGCCATAATGCCCGCAAAAATAGCCCGATAAATTGAATTGTAGAGGCACTAAGATTTTATCAGGAATTGAGGTTTTAATATCATGCAATAGTTCTCGCTCCCGGCCTGCGTGTTCCCTGTTCGGCAAAAATGGCACTCGATACAGAAGAATTGTGCCCTTCACCGGTCAAAACCTTTCCGCGATACCTAATCCGAATAATGCATAATCATATACTGCGGGGTCGCTTTTATTAAGCTTCTTTAAGTGGCAGGTCAGTTGCAACGCATTGGCCCAGTTCGATTTAATGTTGTCCAGCAATCCAAGCCTTTCGGCAACACGAGCCACATGCACATCCAATGGGCAAATTAATTGCGCAGGGTTTATTTTTCGCCATATGCCAAAATCCACTCCTCTGCCGTCTTTGCGTACCATCCACCGCAGGTACATATTGAGTCGCTTGCAGGCAGAGTTGCGCTCGGGGGTCGCTATATGTTTGCGCGTGCGTTCCGGATGCTCTAATGAAAAGAAATAGTGATGAAAATGAATGAGCGCTTTGCCAACATTGTCTCCTTGATATTTTCTGCCAGGGACAAACGCGTCTTCAAGCGAGGGATAATATTGGTAATGATGCCGGAGAAAAGCGATGAAATAGAGCAGGTCTGTGGCATTGAAGGTACGATGTATAAAATGAACAAACGGTTTTAAATCTGTTTCTTTATGATGAACAATAAAATCATGGGGGCTGTTATCCATCCATCCCATCAGCTTATCGCAATTATTGATGATAGTGGTCCGATTCCCCCAGGCAAGTGTTGCAGCAAATAATCCGGCTATTTCTATGTCTTGTTTTTTATTAAAAGCATGCGGTATGCTTATTGGATCTTTATCAATGAAAGAAGGCTGATTATACAACGCCGCTTTTGTGTCAAGAAACTGTTTTAATTGATCATTGCCTTCCATCATTCTAAAATAACACTATTTTGCAATGCGCAACGAATTACATATTTGCTAGTGGCATAAAATATTGGCTGATAATCAGTAACTTCAAGTTTTTAATGCATCATGGAAATATCGAAAAGGGTAATATTTTGTATCCTCATACTTTTTCGTTTTACACTTGCAGATGGTCAAACGACCATACTTATTCATCATACGGATAAGGATACCACCTTCATAAGAGAATATTACAGGAGACACCTTGTTATCCGTGCATATGAATCTACTAAGTTTAATAATTTTAAATTCATTGACGGCCATAAAAAATTAGTATATAAACCAAACGACCACGATGTTTTCGGAATTGGTTTTAACTATAGGTTTCTCAGTATAAACGCAGGTGTTTATATTCCGTCTGCGGGAAAGGATATAGGCGAATATGGCAGGACAATGGCGCTGGACCTGCAACCACATGTTTACGTACACAGATTCATAATAGACCTTTACGCGCAATTTTACCATGGTTATTATCTTTCAAATGCAGGAGCCACCCAATACAATTACCCGCATGACGACGTGGAAAAAAGGCCGGATATCGCTACTAGGAATATAAGCGTTGGAATCCAGTATGTGTTCAACGACAAGCGGTTTTCCTACAATGCCCCATTCTATCAGAATGAGCGGCAGAAAAAAAGCGCAGGGTCATTTCTTTTAGGCGGAGGTGTTTACCATACGGATATAAGCGGCGATTCAGCGCTAACACCTGTCAATATTAGTTATGCCAACTTTTTTAATAATTATCATTTTAATGCTACTCACAGTACAGGCATCGGTCTTAATGGTGGTTATGCCTATACCCTTGTGATTAAAAAACTTTTTTTTCTGACAGAAATTATAAGTGCCGGAGCCGGCTTAAATAACGCGATGCTTACTACTGAGTCAAATCAGTTAGTTCAAAAGAATGGCGCCGGTTTTAATTTATCCGCACAGCTTGCGGCAGGTTATAACTCAGATAATTATTTTGCGGGGGTTACCTACATTCGCCTGGTGACGGAGAATAATTCTATAGTGCCTGGTGCCTGGCAGGAAGTAAATACCGGGAATTTCCGTTTTACGGTGGCTAAAAGAATACGCTTGAATAAAGCGCTTATCCCTAAATCAGACCTGATACACATTGATTAAAAAACTTCGCCCACATTCACGAAAAGCCCGCTGGAACCGCCTGCGCCAAAACCGTAATCCAGCGCCACATTTGTTTTTGAGAATTTATTGAATTTGATCCTGATACCCGCGCCATAACCTGGTTCAATGGTTTCAAACTTGCTTGGTGACCGCAAAGGGTCCGTAAATGATTCTCCGTTTGCAAATACTACTCCTCCAAATAAACCATTATTTGTCAGTTTGAATCGATACTCACCTTCTAAGTAAGCCATATTGTTACCCCTGAACCGGCCTTGTATATAGCCCCTGCCTGTATTGCTGTAAGGGTCTCCGCCCGTATTTGGCAGCATAAGATACGGTGGCTTACCACTGAGTGTAAGCCATTCATAGCTCCAGAATGCCAGTACATTGTGATTGTTACCACCAAAAGTAAGGGGGATATATTTTCTCAGGTCTATCACTAATGACCGCCATGTTTCCGTATTGCCGAAAATGGTTAGATTAGGGCGATAGATAATATTCACAAAATTCCCTTTTTCGGGATTGATTGGGTTGGTTCTGGTATCATATAAAAAATTGAATGTGAAGCCCGATGCAAACTCTGTTGGCAAAAGACCATAGGTTTTTAAATCTGTAGGTTGATTCTGCGGGGGGTTTATTTCTCTAAAATCCCAATAATAATCCAGGTTATACCCCAAGCCTGCATACAGATTATCACTGATTTTTCTAAGAACGGCCTGGTGCAGGTGAATTGTTGAATAGTTAATCAGGTATCCGTTGCTTAGGGATGTATAATCTCCCAGTCCGTATGTATAGGAAGGGAAATAAAGGTATCGCCAGTCAATGACTATATTATAGTTGTTCGACTTTGTCCAAAGGCTGGTTTGAAAGGGTAATATAATCTGGTTCTGGACTGTATAAGTAACGCTGGTCAGTATGGTGGAAGCATTCGCATCGGTATGTGTATAAAATGAAGCGTTGGCGGCAACAAGCGCCGCCAGGCTGGTTTGTAATGTGTATCCTGCAGCAGGCACTATAGCAATGCGTAGTTTTCTGGACTTTACTACTCCCGTATCGACACGGATGCAGGCATTTTTATTAAATAGCCTTCTGACCACATCTATAACATCGAGCTGGGTATTATTTATTGTATCCATGGCGCACCTTTTCGCCGCATCAACCGAATCGTTGATGATGATGGGCACGGCATGCTTCGTATTTTGGCCAATTCCGGCAAAAGAACTGAACAAACAACACAATATTGTGGTTATCCTTATTGCGATCTTCAACTAAAGAGTTTTTTTATAATGTTGCCCGTGCTCATCTCCTTTAAAGGACGTCTGTATACAAAAGGTATAGCTTTTGACTATGAGTGTGGGCAAAGGTTAAAATCCTAGTCTTAACATTATCATAATTTCATGCCACTAGGGTTTCATCGGAGGATAAATGATAAACGATGCGAAATTTTGCTCGAATAATGATCCCAAGACCTATCGGGAGCCACCATTGCTGATAAAGGTGTCCAGGTTTTTTTTGCTGGCGTCAAAACTAAATACGCTGGCAACCTTATTATAGTTGCCCCGATCCGTTGTTTTTGACCAGGCAGATTTTGCGAACTCAAGTTTGGTTTGTTCAAAGCCGAACAATTTACAGATCTGTATTACCTGTTCAGAGGAGACACAATTAGATGCCAGTACCGCTTTGGCAGCCGCCATTTTTGTGTCTTCATAAATCGCTTTGGCAACTGTTTCTTTGGCAGACTTAAAACTGTTACCGTCCATAGGGCCATGGCATGGAGGAGATTGCTGGTTAGCGCTGTTATCATTCTTTGGAGCTGCCGATGGGGCTGGCGCACTACCCATATTTGCCCCAAATGAAACACTGCCGTTCTGCGCAAATGACAAAAACGGAGATAACACAATGGCCAAAGCAAATAAACCGTTTTTCATAGCTAAATTCTTTAGTCTGCAAAAGTAATCATTCTTTAGCGGCAGTTATTTTGGCATCGTTCTTTAAATTGGAAAGACGGGTTTTTAGCGAGTGTATTAATCATTGGTTTTTTCGGCTATCGTTCGTAATTTTAACTGGTATATTTTTGTGGTATGAAAAATCTCCTATTTCTTTTTATCGTTCTCCCTCTTTTTTGCCTGGCCCAGGATCATCGCGGCCACCAAACAGCATTATTAGCAAAGGATGACGCCACACCCGATGTGATGCTGGGCACTCCGATAGCTATCGGAGCAACTACAAATACCTCCAGGGAGCAGGTGCTGCGGGATCCCCTTCTTATTGCCGTGAATCCTGACTGTGCGGTAACCGGCTTTACCTTTTCTATGTCTTCAGGAAATAAGTCGTGGGGGCCGGTAACTGTAAAAGGCATGCGGCTCACTGATGATATAAAAGACAAAATAGGAGATTGGGATACTAACAATGTCACTATCACTTTTGACAATATACACCTGAAGTGTAACAGCGCAGAAACTACTGCTCGTCCTCTGGTACTAAAATACGACCATTGATTTCTATCCCTTATCAACAGAATAAGAACCCGGCCCAAGAAATAAAAACCCGAAAAAGACAAATGCAAGCACTATGGCTTCTGACGCCACCAGGATTTCTTTGCCACCCTGTAAAAGCGCCAGTGTAGCCACGATGAAATTTATCAACATAAGCAGGCTTACCAACCTGAACCATAGCCCCAGAACGCAAAATAAGCCGCCTATGCATTCGGTTACGGCAGACATAAACCCCCAGAATACAGGGAAGAAATGGATATGCAGGTTGCTCATATTGCTCCCTAAGCTTTCCCATTTTGCAGGGCCGTGTTCTAGTTTCGGAAGGCCGTGTAAAAACAACAAGACGCCGAGGCCCGCCCTCATGATGAAAAGGCCGAAATTCCTGTAATTACCAAGTTGGGAGAAAATAGCCATAGTAGTTGAATGGTTGATTAGCAGTTATAAAGATAGGATTTTGCCTGATAACTCATGCTGCCAGGGGCTCGCACCACATATGTATTGGTCAATCCAGTTTTTTAGGTTTCCAGCCCAGGTCTGTGAATTTTTTCTTTCGGAGCAGAAAGTAATCCCATACTATGCTGCGGCAATAGATGCCCTCCTCGTTCCGGTGCGTGATGAGCTTTTTATTTTCTTTTCTGCGGTTTAGCCACTTACCCAGGTCGCGGTAAAAATGGAAGTGCGCTTTTACAATGATGAATGTTTGCTTAAAATGCCCGGTCAGTAAGAGCCTGATGCCCGCCACTCCATCTAACGCGAAGCGCAGGGGAAACAGCCATAAAAGCTTCGACCCTTTCTCATTCTTTATCAGCAGGATCAGGTTATTGCGGAAGTTATAGTAGAGTTTTTGTGTGCTGCCATAGCTGATTACGCTGCCTCCCACATGGTAAACCAATGATTGCGCTGCATACCCTATTTTATAGCCGGCGTTCTTCATCCGCCAGCAAAGATCAACTTCCTCCATGTGGGCATACAGATCGTTGTCAAGGCCACCTAATCTGTGGTAGATATCCGCGCGAACCATAAAACACCCGCCCGATGCCCAGAATACTTCTATATCATCATTATACTGGCCTTTATCCTCTTCCAGGTCAAAAAAGATGCGCCCACGGCAAAACAAGTATCCAAAATTATCCATGAAGCCGCCCCCGGCCCCGGCATATTCAAAACATTCTTTGTTTCTCCAGTAACGTATCTTTGGCTGGCAGGCAGCCAGCAATTCATTCCGCTCCATAACACTGTGAAGTGGCGGGAACCATCCCTCGGTAACTTCAAAATCGGCGCTGAGTAAAATGTAATATTTTGCCTTTACTTGTTTGAGCGCCTCGTAGTAGCCATTTGCAAAGCCATGATTCACAGCTATCTGCAGCGTTATTACAGAGGGAAAATTAGATTGGATGTACCGGAGCGTATCATCGGTAGATGCATTATCAGCTACTATTACCTCATAGCCGCTGCCCGCTTCCTCAATGATCTTTGGCAAAAATAACTCATGCCATTTAGCGCCATTGTAGCTTAAAATTACAACGGCGGTGTCCTGTTGGCATTCGATCATAGCGGGTTATGCTACTGATTATTTATACTTTGGTTCGTAAAGGGTATTATCGGGGACTTTAACGTTATCGTTCTTCTGGTACTTGTGCTCATAAAGATTATAGCACCCTGCCCAGGCGAAAATAAAGAACCCAAAGAAGCTCAGTAAAAATAAAAAACGCGATTTGGAAGGCTTATTCAGCTCAATATCAGCAGGGTTATCAAGTTCTGCTTCCTCGTTATTATGTTCGGTGTTCATGAATTATTTGATTTCCGGGGGCAAAAATAATAGTAATTCCTTCAAAATCATAATATTTTTACCATTCCTTAGTTATTCAGTTATTCGCAGGGCAAACTATGAGGCAATACTTAAATTGGAAAACATACCTGGCACTTATCGCGCTAATTATCGTCAGCGCTTCGCTTTACTATACTAATCAGTTGGCAGCTAAGCTGGCAGACGAAGAAAAGAAGAAGGTAACAGAATTAGCGGGTGCATTAAAAACATTAGTCAAATCAAAGAATGACCAGGAAACGGCATTTGCCAGTACAATAATTACCCAGAATACCACCATACCGCTTATCGTTACTGATGAGAAACTCGGCATTATAGATTCAAAAAATATAGACACCGTTCATTCCCTCAATCCTACGAAGGTGGTACAGGAAAAATTAATTGAGTTTAAACGATTGCATCCCCCTATTCCCGCCGATTATGGCACAGGCATAAATTATGTCTATTATGGGGAATCTTATTTACTGACGCAATTAAGGTATTTCCCCTATGTTCAGCTGGCGATTATCATGTTATTCCTGGCAGTAGTGTTGATAGCCTTAAGCGCGGCCAACCGCAGCCTGCAAAACCAGGTTTGGGTGGGCCTATCAAAAGAAACAGCACACCAGTTAGGCACACCGCTGAGCTCCATTGAGGCTTGGCTGGAGATACTGCGTGAAGAAAACCCGCAAAACGAGGCCGCGATAGAAATGCAGAAAGATCTCGACCGGCTAAAGCTCGTCGCAGACCGTTTTAGCAAAGTAGGGAGTGCCCCGCAACTGAAAGAAGAAAACCTCGTGACGCAGTTGCAAGGTATTGTGGAGTACATGCAAAAACGGACGCCTAAAAAAATTGCGATATACCTGCATGCATCCGAGGCGGAAGTACCGGTAAACATAAGCGGCTCGCTTTTCGACTGGGTGATGGAAAACCTCATACGGAATGCCCTGGACGCCATGGCCGGGGAAGGGCGAATAGACATTACCGTCACCAACCAACCCCAGCAGGTATGGGTGGATGTGCAGGACAATGGCAAGGGCATCCCCAGCTATGCGGTAAAAAAAGTATTTACTCCCGGCTTTACCACCAAAAAGAGAGGGTGGGGGCTGGGCTTATCCCTTTCGCGCCGCATCATTGAGAAATACCATCACGGGTCTATCTTCGTAAAGCAATCGGAGGTTGGGAAAGGGACCACTTTCAGGATAATACTGCGCAGGTGATTGTGATCTCATGCCTAAATACTTTGCGTCTTAGAGCTCTGCGATGAAACAATTTTCATCTACCTGATGCCCGAGAGTATATCCTGCTTCCCCTCATAATTTACGGGAATGGTAAGGTACACCCCGCGCCTGCCGGCCTTTACAGAGCCATTAAGCTTTATATCCACATCATGGTTGAACACTAACCGGAGCATATTTGGCAGCACATTTTTCAGGTCCACGTCCAGCATAACGGGAAGAATAAACGTATCCAGCTTTGTAATAGTGTAGGGGCCCTTTACAATCATTTTGCCGAGATGGTTGTCGTTTATAAATACATCAAGGTCAGCCTTTTTCAGTTTTAAACTATAGCTGTTCGGATTGTACAGGCTTACATCCATAGATAGGGCTGTTTGCCCCAGGCCTATCTTTTGCAGTTTAAAGTTTTGCACGTTTTCGTAAACAAGGTTTTTAGGCTGTCTGCAGGCAGAGAAAATGACCAGTGTACTTAGTATGAACAACCTAATTTCTCTCATTGCCGGAAGCTTTATATCTACTGTAAAATTAGTTTTTTAAAATGGCTTAATATCGTTCGACAGTCTCTCGATGGTAAATAATAATTAATAATGCTGCAATTGTTATATTATAATTTTCGATTTTATTTGCACCATAAAAAGGGGGTTTAAAAATGGCTTAATGACCTAACAGCTCAATGGCTCAATTATCATATTATAATTTGTGATTTAGTTTACACCATAAAAAGGAAATGGCTTAATGCCCTAATAGCTCAATGGCTCAATTATCATATTATAATTTGCGATTTAGTTTACACCATAAAAGGGGGGTTAAAAATGGCTTAATGACCTAATAGCTTAATGGCTCAATTATCATATTATAATTTTCGATTTAGTTTACACCATAAAAAGGAAATGGCTTAATGCCCTAATAGCTCAATGGCTCAATTATCATATTATAATTTGCGATTTAGTTTACACCA
>Ga0206890_1036_pt1 | contig 41771 bp, 35 predicted proteins | sample Alteio_BWOrgHeat_58_FD_152960 | JGI IMG/M metagenome (GOLD analysis project Ga0206890, IMG submission 152960) | Enriched cells from forest soil in Barre Woods Harvard Forest LTER site, Petersham, Massachusetts, United States - Alteio_BWOrgHeat_Nextera6 ... | reverse complement strand
CAGAAACAAGCAGTTTCATCATTTCCTGCTGGATGCGTTCGCCGGAGAGATTATCGATAGTCACCGCCGCCTTTGCGCAAGCCGCCAGCCCCTGCTGATCGATGGCCGCTTTGCCGTAATGAGCGAAGAAACGGAAGAATCGTAAAATCCTGAGCGCATCTTCCGCAATGCGGGTTGCCGCATCACCAATAAAACGCACATGCCCTGCAATTGCGTCTTCAATACCGTGGAAATAATCGGTGACAGCACCTGAAGCATCGCAGTAAAGCGCATTCATGGTGAAATCGCGCCGTGCGGCATCCTCTTGCCAGTCATCCGTATAGGCTACTTTCGCATGCCTGCCATCCGTCGCCACATCTTTTCTAAGCGTGGTAATTTCAAAATGATGCTTGCCAATGACCGCCGTAACCGTGCCATGATCAATGCCGGTAGGCACCACCTTGATGCCTGCCTGCGTCAGCATCTGCATAACCTGTTCGGGCCGCAAGGGTGTCGCCGCGTCAACATCCTGCACGCGGCGGTCAAGCACTGCGTCGCGCACTGCGCCGCCAACGAAACGCAACTGTTGCTTTTCGCCGAAGGCTTTAATAAGCGTTTGCGTTTCCGGCCAGTCAAGCCATGCGGGATGAATCTGCATCAGCCTGCCCGCTTTGCTTTTTCGGGCGCAGTGGATAATGCTTCAATCATGTTGGCGCAAATCTGCTGGATTTTGCTTTCGTGGTGAATTTTCATACCAAACACATCCTTCACATAAAACACGTCGGCTGCACGTTCGCCATAAGTGGAAATATGCGCCGTTGAAATCGTAAGCCCTAAATCGGCGAGCACTTTGGTAACAGTATACAAAAACCCAATGCGATCACGCCCGCCCACTTCGATGACGCTATGATTGGCGCTGGCCTTGTTCTCAATAAATACGCGCGGCGGCACTTTAAACACCTCCATGCGGCTGGGATAAGGCAGATGGGTGGCGGCAATTTCTTTTATCATATCAAGCTCGCCTGCAACTGCCTTATTGAGCAATACCGATAGCCGCGCCAGCTTGTCGGGTTTGTCAAAAGCCTTGCCGTCCATATCCTGGATATGGAACATTTCAACGGCCATGCCATTTTTAAGCGTAAAAATCTTGGCGCTTACAATATTGGCATTTGCCAGGGCCATCGCGCCTGATATTTTCGAGAATAATCCCTGCTGGTCAGGGGTGCAAAGCACAATATCGGTAATCGCGTGGAATGGATCGCTATGCGTATCAAGCACCAGCGCGGCCTGCGTATCTTCCGCCTGTTTTAACAACCGTGCTATGCGCGCATGCGTTAGCGCATCGCAACTCGCCCAGAAGGAAGACCCGCCCTGCTGAAGATAGTCTTCGATAGCATCCGGTTTCCAATCGGCCAACAGATGCGACAATTCTTCATTCAGGCTTTTTTGTTCCCCGCCGCGCGTTTGCGTGTCGCTTGCCCCCATCATGTCGCTTGCCGCGTAATATAGTTTTCGCAGCAGCGCTCCCTTCCAACCGTTCCATACCGTCGGCCCGACCGCGCGGATATCGGCCACGGTAAGAATAAGCAATAAACGCAACCGTTCAGGCGATTGCACCTTGGCGACAAAATCCTCAATCGTTTTGGGATCATCTATATCACGCTTGAAAGCAGTGCGGCTCATGAGCAGATGGTGGCGCACCAGCCAGGCGCAGGTTTCCGTTTCATGGGCATCCAGCCCAAACCGCCGGGCCAGCTTGCGCATAATCACCTCGCCCAATACCGAGTGATCGCCCCCCCTGCCCTTGGCAATATCATGGGTAAATAATGATAAAAACAGCACGCGCCTCGATTTGACCAGATGTATCACTTCCGAAGCAATGGGCATTTCCTCTTTGTACTTATTCATGATGATGCCATGGAGAATGCCGATGGCGAAGATCGTATGTTCATCCACCGTGAACACATGGTACATGTCAAACTGCATCTGGCCTATGACACGGCCAAAATCGGGAATGAACCTTCCCAGAACACCCGCCTCGCTCATGCGCCTGAGGGTGGGTTCGGGATTATCCCTGGAAAGAAGAATATCCATGAACGCTTTGTTCGCCTGCTCATTGCGACGCAAACTGGCGTCGATGTATGACAGGCTGCGTGTCACCATCTGCAATGCATGCGGATGGATGTCGAGCGCATTGTCATGCGCCACCTTAAACAGGGTAATCAGCAGCAATGGATCTTTCCCGAATATCTTTTTATCGTCCACCGTCAAACGCTCGCCGTCCAGATGGAAAGGCGCAAGCTTAGCTTCCTCCTGCACCCGGTCGCCCAATACTTTGCGGGGTTTGCGTTTTTTATCTTCTTCCAGCACGGCGCATACGCTGCGCGTGAGATTTCCCACTGTGCGCACAACCAGGAAATACTGCTTCATGAAGCGCTCGACCGCCCGCGCATTGCCATCGTCGTAATAGCCCATGGCTTCCGCCACGGCGCGCTGCATATCAAATGTCAGGCGCTCTTCACCGCGATCGGCAATAAGATGCATATGCATGCGCACGCGCCAGAGAAAATCACGCGCCATGGTAAAGGATTTATATTCTTCCTGCGTGAGCATGCGCAACCCCACCAGATCGGCAAGCGAAGTAATTCCGTAAATATATTTTGCCAGCCAGTAGAGTGTGTGCAGATCGCGCAATCCCCCTTTGCCTTCCTTGAGGTTGGGCTCAAGCACATAGCGCGAATCGCCGCAGCGCAGATGGCGGGCATCTCGTTCAGCCAGCTTGGTTTCAACAAAATCCACAGCGCTGCCGTTTTTAATATACTCCTGGAACTTATGTTCAAACGTTCCGTAGAGCGCCTTGTCTCCGCAAATAAAGCGCGCATCAAGAAGATTGGTGCGGATTGTGGTATCCTCCGCCGCATGGGCAAGCGTTTCTTCAATAGTGCGCACTGCATGGCCTACGGTAAGCCCCAAATCCCAGAGGCAATACAGAAGCCACTCAGCGAACAGGCCTTTGGCCTTGTTCTTTTTATCATATAAAAAGAGCAAATCGACATCGGAATAAGGAAATAGTTCGCTGCGCCCATATCCCCCAACTGCAAAGACCGCCATATGTTCTTTGGGCTCATAGTGAGGAAGCGCTGCATCATGCAGAATGGTAATGATGCTATCCATGAGGAAGGAGGCTTCTTCAATCGCCTCGCAGCCGCGCGAACTGGATAAAAATCGCTGCCTGATAACTTCTTTGCCTTGCGTATAGGCCTCGCATATTATGGGCATTGCCCGCTCGCGCAAAGCCTCCAGCGAAGGCGTTTTACCGATACGTTCCTTCACAACGCGAATGTCGATGATTTCGTAGGCGTATTTAATAGCGGACATGGCTATACTATAATAGGTTATCGGGTCGATGTCACCACAAGCAAATGATGGAATAGATATGGAATTTATTGCCGCATGTATACAGCTTAACGCACAAGACGATATTAACGCCGGCATGGAGATGGCGCAGCAATATGTGCGCGAAGCCGTAAGCAAGGGTGCTAATTTCATTACCCTGCCTGAAAATGCTTTCTACATGCAGGAACCAGGCAAAGGCGCGCCGCCTTCGCCGGACGCCGCAATTGCTCTATGCTCCGCACTCGCACGCGAACTGAAAATCTGGCTGCTGATAGGCTCAGTTCAGATGCCAGCAGCGGAAAATAAGTCGTGCAACCGCTCCCTGTTGATTGACGATCAGGGCAATATCGTTGCCCATTATGATAAAATCCACCTGTTTGATGTCACATTAAAAAACGGCGAACATTATCATGAGTCGGCGCGCATCGCAGGCGGGGATAAAGCAGTCATAGCGCAAATGCCCTGGGGAAAGCTCGGTATGACAGTGTGTTATGATGTGCGTTTTCCGCATCTCTACCGCACTCTCGCACAGGCAGGCGCCGATTTCTTAAGTGTGCCCGCCGCATTTACCGTCACCACCGGCACAGCGCATTGGCATGTACTATTACGCACAAGAGCGATTGAAAATGGCTGTTATGTATTCGCTCCCGCACAATGCGGAAGCCATCCTGGCAACCGGCATACCTATGGCCATTCGCTCATCGTAGCGCCATGGGGGGAAATCATTGCCGAAGCCAGCGCAGATAAAACCGGCATCATTACCGCCACTATCGACACAGATAAAATTGCCGAAGCAAGAGCAATGATCCCTTCGCTCAAGCATGATCGTGTGTTTACGCTTTCAGCTTCTGCTCTTAACACTTGGTAAAGATGCCATTCCCAATCCTTGGCGCACTCTTGCCTCAATAGGTTTCAATAACCCATCATCAATCTCCTTAGAACCAGGACATCTTCCGTTTCCAAGAAAACCGCGTACTTCGTTTACTATCTTCATCTTATCATTATTAGTAACGCCACTGGTTGGGGCAACTACAGGGCCGAACAGATAAGGATATGATGTAGCTGGTGATGGCCTAGCAGTAGGAATTTTATCGATCAATTCATTCATTGCTGTATGTATTTTGCCGGGGATTGGATTGCCATTAGCAAGTGGAGTGAGATATGCCTCGGTCATGCCCTTTGCTATTTTCTTTAGATCATCAAGCGTTTCAACCATTGCTGCATTCCTTTTATGTATTTCGATAATGTATTGATAATATTGCTTATAACGTCATAAATTATATCACATATTATTAACGCTGAAAGGAAAATATTAACTATTCAATGCGCAAGCCCTTCGACTTGTTTGCCCAAATGCCTATATCAAAGAAATGGCGTGCCCGGCGGGATTGATAAATGGGCTTCCTGGCCATTCAGCCTTAAAAGCCGGCTCGTTTTACTGCGGCGTTTTAACGCTTGGCCCATACCAGAACATTTAATACCCAATGGTTTCTTGATGAGGAATAGTTAAGTGTAAGCGGTTTAATAGTAGGCATCATGATAAAAGCACCCTCCTCAATTGATAATGTAGAAACGCAAGCCTACCTTGCCGCCATTATCACTTCATCGGATGATGCGATTATCAGTAAAGATTTAAAGGGTAATATCACCTCGTGGAATCCTGCTGCTGAACGCATATTCGGTTATACAGCGGAAGAGGTCTTTGGAAAGCATATTACCCTCATTATTCCGGCAGACCGCCTCCATGAGGAGGATAAAATTTTAACAACGCTGAAAACAGGTGATAAAATTGATCATTTTGAAACGATGCGTCGTCATAAAGACGGGCACCTGATTCCCGTATCGCTAACCGTCTCGCCTATTCGTGATGGAATGGGAAATATTATCGGCGCATCGAAAGTCTCGCGTGATATTCGCGATCGTATTCGGGCGGAAATGGCATTGAAGGAAGTTAGTCGTAAAAAGGATGAATTTATGGCGAATATGAGCCATGAACTGCGCACGCCTATGAATGCGGTTATCGGACTTTCTCACCTTCTCCAGCGCATGGACGGGCTGCCGGAGCAAGCAAAGAAGTTTATCGAAACACTCAAGCTCAGCGCCGATAACTTAATGGAACTCATTAATGATCTTCTCGATTTTGCCAAAATTGAATCAGATTCTTTTGAAGTTGAAACAGTCGAGTTCAACCTGGCGGAACAGGTAGAAAAGGCAATTAGTGTTACTAATGTTAAAGCAAGTGAGAAAAATCTCACGTTATACGTCAATTACGCGCCTTCGCTTAACCGCTACTACCTGGGGGACCCGTTACGTATCCATCAGGTGCTGATGAACCTCCTTTCCAACGCCGTTAAGTTCACGGATAATGGTTCTATTGAAGTCGATATAACCGGCACCGTAGATAAAGATAGCGACACGACACGGGTAGCCATTAAAGTCCAGGATACTGGCATTGGCATACCAGAAGACAAGCTTGAGACTGTCTTTGACAAGTTTATGCAGGCTGATTCATCCATTACCAGAAGGTATGGTGGATCGGGTTTAGGATTGGCAATTTCCAAGGCATGTATAGAGAAAATGGGTGGCGCTATTAAGTTGGATAGCCAACCGGGAGTAGGAACTACATTTACGGTTATTCTTCCGCTTAAAAACACTCAGAGAGTTTCCCCTATCGAGAGCTTCTCCGCCAATAACGCTCCTACAGCGCCCGTGCATAATAAAAATGTTCTTTTGGTAGAGGATTATGAACCAAACATCATGGTAGCCGGCACTATGTTGGAGCAGTTGGGATATGATTATGACGTGGCATATAACGGCTTTGATGCGCTTAGGAAATTTGCGCATGGCCATTATGGCGTGATTCTAATGGATGTGCAGATGCACGAGCTTGATGGGTTGGAAGCAACCCGCCGAATCCGCAAAATAGAGGCGGAGAGAGCGTTGAACCGTACTCCTATAGTCGCCATGACGGCACATGTAAGAGAGCAAGATAAGGAGGGGTGTATCGAGGCTGGAATGGACGATTTTATTCCTAAACCTTTCGAGCCTGCATTGTTATCACAAAAGATAGCCCGACATATGAATCTGAATACAGAGGTAGCAAAGCTTGAAATTGTCGCCAAATCCAAATGACCAGGAAGAGTTTTATCTGCTTCTTTTGGCGTTTAGATTAGGCTAAATCCACAATGTCTTAAGCTAAACATAGGCTAACGCATTGATGGCGTGCCCGGCGGGATTCGAACCCACGACCTACAGCTTAGAAGGCTGTTGCTCTATCCAGCTGAGCTACGGGCACAAAGGACGAACTCACGACAAAATTATACGCCGAGCAGTAGTCTTCTGGGATCTTCGACGGCTTCTTTGATTTTTACAAGGAAAGTGACTGATTCACGTCCATCGATAATGCGGTGATCATAGGAAACCGCCACATACATCATCGGGCGGATAACCACCTGCCCCTTCACAGCAATCGGACGTTCTTCGGTTTTATGCATGCCGAGAATCGCCGATTGCGGCGGGTTGATAATCGGAGTCGACATGAGCGACCCGTAAACCCCACCATTAGATACGGTGAAAGTGCCGCCGGTCATGTCACTCATGGCAAGCGTGCTGTCTTTGGCTTTCTGGGCGAGACGGGCTATTTCAGTTTCAATTTCCGCAATCGATAACTGGTCGGCATTGCGCACCACCGGCACCACAAGCCCTTGCGCGCCGCCTACAGCAACACCTATGTCGTAATAATGCTTATAGACAACTTCGTCGCCTTCGATATGGGCGTTGACCTCGGGAATTTCCTTGAGCGCATTAACCGCCGCCTTAACAAAGAAGGACATGAACCCAAGGCGGACCCCGTGTTTTTTCTCAAACGCATCCTTATACTCATTGCGCAATGCCATGACATTGCTCATATCGATTTCATTAAAAGTCGTAAGAATAGCCGCCGTGTTCTGCGAATCCTTCAAACGTTTGGCAATAGTCTGGCGCAATTTGGTCATCTTCACGCGTTCTTCACGCGGACCTGAAGATGCAGAAGAAGCAGCTGGAGAAGCATTTTTAAATCCAAGCACATCACCTTTAGTAGCACGCCCGTCTTTGCCGGTGCCTGGAACAACGGCCGGGTCAATGCCCGATTCCACAGCGATCTTACGCGCGGCAGGGCCCGATGCATTAGCAGGAGCGGGTGAAGGCGGCGGCGCTACGGGCGCAGGGGCTGAAGCTGCAGCCGGAGCAGGTTTTGCGGCAGGTACAGGTGCGGGAGCAGGAGCTGCTACTGCAGCTTTTGCCGCAGGAACGGGAGCAGAGGCTTTGCCAGCGGCACCTTCTTCAATAGTACCCAATAAAGCACCCACGCCAACCGTGCTGCCTTGCGCCGCTTTAATTTCTTTTAATACGCCATTTGCTGGCGCATTGACTTCAAGCGTCACTTTATCCGTTTCAAGCTCGGCCACCGGCTCATCCTGTTTTACCGCATCGCCGACTTTCTTGAACCATTTAGATATGGTTGCTTCGCTAACCGATTCGCCCATAGTGGGTACAAGAATGTCCTTCAGTGCCATAACTTCCTCTATATTTGCGGCCAGGTTAATATCACCGCTATGAAACTCGTCCCTATTTACGCTGTGAATGCCCTATGAATCAACAGCTTTCTGTTTCTTTGTCGAATATGGCGGCAAAGAATGCGATCTCGCTACAGCAAAAGCTGTAAAAATGGTACAGAGCGGCTGTAAAGATAGTAACACCATGTATTATGATTTTAAATTGCTTGCATTTGAACATGATAGAAGTATCGTTATAGATGAAGCCGTTAACAGCAAATAGTATGTTATTACAAAGCTATCGGAATACTAAACAAGGTGGTTTTACCCTTATCGAACTTTCGATTGTGATGGTAATCATCGGGCTTATCGTCGGCGGCATACTGGTTGGTCAGGATCTCATTCAGGCCGCTGCTGTTCGCGCTCAAATTACTCAACTTGAAAAATTCAACAGAGCAGTTAATACCTTTCGCGTGAAGTATAACGCATTGCCTGGAGATATGGATTCAAGCACTGCCACCACCTTTGGTTTCTCTACGGCCCGCGGAGGGAGCGGCCAGGGTGACAGCAATGGCGTGTTAGATGGCGGCGCCACCGATACCATAGCCCATAAACTGCAGCAGGGCCAGGGTGAGACAGGAATGTTCTGGGTCGATCTAAGCAGCCCTGTTGCCGGCGGTTTAATCGACGGCAGTTTTATAACAGCAACAGAAGCGGGTACCACAACCGCCAGCTCAACCCAGATTGCTAATTATATGCCTGCGGCAAAAGTAGGCGCCAATGCTTACATATATGTATATGAATATAATCAGACGGCAAGTGTTGGAATTGCGGGCCTGAGTGGGAATTATTTTGGTTTGGCAACGGTTAATTCAATAACTTCCGGACAAATGTCCACAAGCTCTAGCACACTCACTGTCAGGCAGGCCTATAACATGGATGCAAAGATTGATGATGGGCTTCCATTTTCCGGCACTGTGATATCCTATTATATATCCGGCGCTAACTTGATTAATTCTCCCTATACCAGCGGCGCATGCAATAGCAGCACATGCATTGACTTTACCACAACACCTATGAGCTACTGTGTTGGATACAGAAGCGGTTCTTCCACAACCTGCGCATTGTCATTCAAATTTCAGTAGTAAAAATACTGATATTAACCGGCAATCCATTAAAACAAACCCTAGTGTTATCCAATATTATTGGCTAGGTTAGGCCTTCATCTACGCGGTGTTTGTCGATATATGCTGTTTAGCACTCCCCTTTTTTTATTTTTCTTCCTGCCCCTGGTTTTAACAAGCTTCTTTCTGCTTCCGCGTTCGTCCACCCTGCAAAACGTATTTTTATTAATCGTAAGCCTGATATTTTACGCCTGGGGAGAGGGACTGTATGTTCTGCTGTTACTCGCCTCGGTGCTGTTTAATTATCTCCTCGGACGGTTATTACAGCACCTGCAGGAACATTTACGAAAACCGGCATTTATTGTAGGAGTCGCCTGCAATCTTCTCATGCTTTCCGCGTACAAATACACTAATTTCCTGGCGGATAATCTTAATGTCGTCCTTCATTTTCTGGGTGCTGCAGGCATTTTTGTTGCCCCGATACACTATCCTCTCGGAATATCTTTTTTTACTTTTCATGCCATCATTTATCTCGTCAATGTTTATACCCGCAAGAATAACGCGCAGATAAATATTCTTAAATTGGCACTGTATTTCTGCTTTTTTCCTCAATTGCTTATGGGCCCTATTGTCCGTTACGAAGACATTATTGATCAGATTAACCACCGAAGCATTAGCGCCAGCGATGTGGCAGAGGGCGCGCGCCGTTTCATTATTGGGCTTGGCAAGAAAGTATTACTTGCACAACAGTTCGGATTCGTAACGGATCTGCTTTTTCGCTTTCCTCCCGGAGCACTCACTTTCTATACCGCATGGCTCGGAACTGTTTGCTTTAGCCTGCAAATTTATTTTGATTTTTCCGGATATTCCGACATGGCCATTGGCCTCGCCCGCATATTCGGATTTCATTTCAAGGAAAATTTCCGTTATCCTTATATTGCCGCCTCTCTTACAGAGCTCTGGAAGCGCTGGCATATCAGTTTGACCAGCCTGGTGCGGGACTATTTTTATACACCGCTGGCGCTGCATTGCATGCGTACGCACCGCGGACATCTGCATATTTGGGTACAGGCACTTCCTGTATTTCTTACATTTATGGCCATAGGATTATGGCACGGCGCCGCATGGCATTTTCTTATTTTTGGCATCATCAATGGCGGCGTGGTTTTTATAGAAAATTATTACAGCAGCCCCATTAAACGGCTCCCGATTTTCTTCAGGCATCTCTACACCCTAATTCTCTGGATTCTGCTATGCGTCCTGTTCCGTGTAGACAATATGGCGCAGGCAGTGGGTTTTCTCTCTATTATGCTGGGCTCGTCGCATCATGTGGATATCTTTGCCTATCCTGCGGATGCAGAGCTTTATCTATGTTTTTTTGCAGGCATTCTCGCTTCTACCCCGTTGTTCACGCTGGCCTTCAAGGAAGCCGAAGCAAAATATGGGGCGCATCCACAATGCATAAGCCGGCTGCATTTTATCCGTGATGCGGGATTGGTGCTGATATTCTTTCTGAGCGCTGCTTCTATTGCTTCTCAAACCATCGATAATTTTATTTATTTCCGATATTAATTATGAAGCCCCGCTGCAATATCATCTTTTTCGTGGGGTTTCTATTATGCCTCTGGCTGCCGCTTGCCGTTCAGATGGCGGATATACATCCCCCTGCATCACTGCATATGCCGAGCGGAAAAGCATCATGGCCCGTTTATTCCGGCGCTTCGACAGATATTGACGCATATAAGCTGGCGCTGCAGCATTACTATGATACGAATTTTGGATTGCGTGACTGGCTGGCTTCCATTGATACTGCAATTCGCATCTATTGGCTGGATTCTCATCACCCCTCGCTTATACTGCCCAAAGAGCCGCCGCCTTTATGTGATTACAGTGGCTTTTATAAGGATGACTTTGCGCAGGAGGCATTGCAATTTGCCAAAAATCAGGCGCGGCTGGGCAAACAGCATATAAAATATGTGGTGATGATTGTTCCAACCAAAAATGAAATCATGCAAAGCCTCAAATGCGGCAATGCTTTTGTGCGCAATAATTACAGTGACGCATTACATCATCAGGTTCCCGATCTATGGATTGTCGATCTATTCAACGCTATGCGCCTTTCACAAGCGCAGCATCATTCATTTTACATTACAGATATACATTGGAATAATACCGGCGCTTTTGCAGCGTACCAGACGCTCATTCATGCGCTTAGCCAGAAATTGACTATTCCAGACGCATCAAACGCGTCAGATTTCTTGTTGGAGGAAAGAACATTCTCTGCACCGCCTACGCTTGAAAATATAACACAGAAGCTTCCTTTTACGGAGACAGATACTTTTTATGTCCTTAAGCCTTCTAAGCGGGCGCAACGCATCGACATCAACAAAAACCTTGTTCTGCCGATGTGGCATTATAATACTGCCGATGAAATCTACATGCAGGACAATAGTGCATTACCACACGCTGTTATCTTTCAATCGTCTATGTTTGAGCCATTGAAACCTTGGGTCGCGGAACATTTTGGCCGCACGTATTATCACTGGGCCAACACCATAGACTGGGATATTATCGCACAGGAAAAGCCTGATATCGTCATTCAGCAAATATTGCGTTAGTATTATGCGTATCATATTTTATCCCGCCAAAATGAATACATTAAGCGCGCAGCATTATAGTGTGGATGACAGGCGGTGATTGATACATTTCTTTCTCATATTTATGCCAGAAACCCTGGACAGCAGAAAAAAATCGGCGCATTCTTTGCCCGCGTTCCCGAGGCCCGCACGGCATTAGGAAATTTTCTCACTGCGTATAATTTTTTATGGGAAACACCTGAGATTGGCGGGATTGCGGGACTGGCAGCAGCCTATTTGCACGTGCTTGATGAAATGGCCTATTGCCGCGTGCAATTCACACGCACCGGCCGTTATCCCTGCACCAGCCAGAATGCAGTGAAGGAACAAATTTATCTCAATAGCCAGCAGATGCTGCCGCATATACTGGGCCTGGCCGTGTCGCATTACCTCTGGCCCGCACAATATCAGTTGCTGGAATTCTATAAACAATGCGTGAATGCGCAAAACACTTCCGGACGGTTTCTGGAAGTGGGATCAGGGCTGGGTATTTTTGCGAGTATCTTAGCGAACCACATCACAGCAAAAGCAACGATTGATATTGTCGATATCAGCCCTGTTTCCATCGCATTTGCGCAAAAACTGCTCCTTGCAACAAATGGTCCCGCTACGCAACAGATGCGCTTTATCGAAAGCGATATTGCCTGCCACGCTGCCGCAGAGCCTTATGATTTTATCGGCATGGGCGAGGTGCTGGAACATGTGGAATCCCCTTCGCAGATTTTAAAAACTCTGCATGGGCTGCTGGCGGATGACGGGTTTCTTTATCTCTCTACCTGCGCGAATTGCCCCGCCATTGATCATGTATACCTGTTTCACACTATAGAGGACATTCGATCGCTTATTCATGATTCGGGCTTTCGCATCCTGCGGGAATTAATTGCGCCGTCAGAGAATAAACCGTTAGAGTATATAGAGAAAAATAAACTCGATATACTGTACGCAACGTTACTTGAGAAAGCATGAATATGAACATGGAAACGCGCCTCACGCATATTTTTCATGAAGTGTTTGATCGCAGCGATATCGTATTGAAGCGGGAAATGACCGCCGATGACATCGCGCAGTGGGATTCGCTTACCCATATCCGCCTTATAGTGGCGATTGAGCAGGAATTTAATTTCCATTTTTCGCTTGCGCACTATCCGCAGCTTCACAATGTAGGAGCCATCATGGATATCATAACCGATAAAATGGCCTAGAACTTATGCACGCATATACTATTGAAGAGCTTAAAGCAGGTATGGCACATCGCTTCACGCGCACCATCACTGAGGCGATGATGAAGCAGTTTGCAGAGCTAAGCGGTGATGTCAGCCCCCTTCACACCGATGATGCTTTCGCCCGCGAGCAAGGGTATCCCGGCAAATTGGCCCACGGCCTGCTGGTGGGTTCTTTTCTCTCTGAGCTTGCCGGGCTTTATCTGCCGGGGAAATATGCCCTCTCGCAAGGAGTGGATATGCATTTTCACCATCCTGTATTTGCCAATGATACGCTTACCATCACGGGTGAAATAACCTCGGTGCACAGTCTTTTGCGCTATATAGAAACGAAAGCGACAATAGTTAACCAAGATAATATAACCGTGGTAAGAGGCACTTTGCGCACAGGCATGCTGCCACCCAAATAGACGCTTAAGCAGCCTGTCAGCTAAAATAGGCTGGATAATCGAACCCGCATGTTCTAATACTGCGGCTACAATGCACCCGTAGCTCAATTGGATAGAGTATTGCCCTCCGAAGGCAAGGGTTGTGGGTTCAAATCCCGCCGGGTGCACCATTATTCTTTGATACTGAATCGGCATAGAAACAACTCCTTCTTGCCATTGCCGCGTATAACCAATCATGTTATTGGATTAATTCACTCAATTACTTGTGCATAAGGAGACGGATATATGGACTCATTGCAACTTGAAGAACGATTAGCATCCATTGAACTGCGTCTTTCCAGAATTGAGGGTAACCATACATTATCTTCGCCACCCGCAGGCCAGCCAACCGGGCCCTGGCAACAGGCAATCCCTCCTTCTTCCCCTCAAAAAACATTCTCTCCAGCTTACAATGAAACGAAGCCCGGAAACTGGCTTGGAATTATTTCTATTATTTGTTTTGTATTGGCGGCCGGTTTCATCATTAAGCTTTCCATTGAATCGGGGTGGTTGACGCCTGCACGGCAAATTGGCCTTGCTGTATTACTGGGCTTAAGTCTGATTGGCGCCGGATTTATGTTGATGAAATCAGACCGCGACTACGCTGCGTTGCTTCCGGGTGCCGGCATTATTGTGCTTTATCTCACGGCTTTTGCAGCGCATCGTTATTATTTCTTAATCTCTTTTGAAAGCGCACTTGCCTTGAGCACCTTGGTTTCTGGCATGTGTATCAGGCTATATGTAGTAATCCGTCATGATGCCTATGCTATCACTGCCGCAGTGGGTGCTTATATTGCACCGGCAATTCTTGGATTAAATACGGAAGCAGAATTTTCACTGTATTATTATCTGCTTTGTTCTCTTTCGTTTGCCGCTATCTCCGTAGGCGTACAGTCGCGCCTATTGACGATGATATCAGCGTATCTGGCTATTTTTATGACTGCGTTCGTTGGATTTGATATCGATAAAGATGGCCTCATAGCTGGCGTTCTTGCTAGTCACTTTATAATTTTTTCCACCGGCACGTATCTCTATACCACCAAGAATCATATGCCCCTTAGCGAAAATGAGTCACGCAGCTTCCTGCCTGTATTATTTGTATTTTATGCGATGGAATATTATTTCATTAACCGCATTAATCCGGACGCTGCTCCCTGGATTTCATTAGGATTTGCCGCCATGCTCATCGGATTTTATCTCTCAGCCAGAAGATTTTTCCCCGATGGTCTTGGCAGCCAAACATTAATTCTGGCCTTTGCAACAATAGTTTGTTTTCACTCCGTCTATATTGAGCTTTTGCCCTCTAACGCCAGGCCATGGCTGTTTGTTATAATTATGCTCGGCGCGGCGTTCTCACCGCTTCAAATTTCTGCGCAAAAACGCAGGGGGGTGTTTTTTATTCCTGCGCTCGCTATCCTCGCCATTTTAGTAATAGAATATTTAGAGATGGTATTTCATCTGATAGATGGTGATACACTCTCCTGGCTTGTTGTTTCTTTTGCTGCGTTAACCAGCCTATGGACTATGCTGCTAACGGGTAATTCTGCGTTCGCTGCAAAAAACACCTATGGCAACATATTACTGGGCGCGGCACATATACTTGCAATACTGGGATTATACCGCTTAACACATGACACTGGCTCTCTTGCCGTATCGGCTTCATGGTTATTCTATGCTGTTGGCGTTATGGTTTTTGCCTTCGCACGCAAAGATGAAGCGATGGCTAAATCCGCATTGCTTGTTTTGAGCTTTGCCGCTGCAAAAGCATTGCTTTATGACGCGGCCTCGGTTCCCACCATTGTTCGTATTTTATGTTTATTGCTGACAGGCGTGGTGTTGTACGGATCGGGATTGCTTATGCGGAAAATAGCAGACTGGAAGAAAGTATAGGATTTTTCCACTAAACTTTATTACTTAGCCTTTCGCTCAAAGGCGCGAGGTGCTTCTCATAATGGCGCCAGCGTTCCACCGATTGCTTATAGATAGGTTGGCGCACCTGCCAGTTGCTCGCCGTTTCCACCGCGCAAGGGTTGGTGTGCGGAGCCAGGCAGCGCTCGTCCCATTCGAGCCCCAGGAAGTCCAATGTTTTGCGCACCATGGGTTCGGTATTCATGATCATGTCTTCATAGCTGACTTCGATCATTTTTAAAGGCAGCACTTTCTGCCAATGCTGCATAACCCTGGAATATTCTCCGTAGAAATGGCCGATATTCTGCAGATCAAATGCGTAATCGTAATCAAGGGCAAAACGCTGAAAATAATTGGAAAGCCCGGTATCCAGGGGATGACGCGTACAGTGAATGATTTTGGCTTCGGGAAACAGCATGGAGATGAATCCCAGATGCCTGAAATTCAGCGGATATTTATCAATGACATGAGGAACCGCCATGCCAATATCGCGCCTCAGGCGTTTTTCATAATCCTGGATCAATCCGGAAGCAATGGCGGGAGTAATGTGTTTTACCGCCTGCGGATACAGCTCTCCGTTTTGGATAAGCTCGGGCAGACGCAGGGTAAATTCTGTAATGGTAGGCAATTCCCCCGCCGTTGCGATGGAACTGTGGTTGGATAATATATTGGCCATAAGCGTCGTGCCCGACCTCGGCATGCCGACGATGAATAAAGGCGAGCGGCTGGAGGAGGCAAACGCGCATGGCGCTGCCAGGAATTCCTTAGTGAAAACATCAATAATGCTATTGGTAGTTTCCGTTACCTTGCCGGGATTATAGGCAGCCGTACTATTACGAATCCGGTTCGCCTGACGATAACATTCAAACGCGTCATCATAGAGACCGCAATCATCATAGATTTTGCCCAGGGCAAAATAAAGATATTCCCTGTCGCGCAATGAAGTATCGGGTTTACCCAGCAATGTGTGAATATTATGTATATCCGCATGATCTGCAGCATGGTATTTGCGGATATTGGACAGGCTGAATAAGGGATTGGAAAATGCCGGATTCAGATCAATCGCCTTCAGGAACATGATTTCTGCAGACTGCATATCGCCTTTGCTTACCAGCGTATTGCCCCGGTTATTATACGCATCCGCATAAGCCGGCTTAAGCGTTATGGCTTTGTCGTAATTTGCCAGCGCATCGTCATAGAGCTTCATTTTCTCTAAAGTGGCGCCGTAATTATTATACGCTTCGGCAAAATCAGGCTTGAGCGCGATGGCTTTGTCGTAGCTTGCCAGCGCATCATCAAACCGCCTCATTTCCTGCAAACTATTGCCGCGGTTATTATAGGCTTCGGCGAAATCATGCTTAAGGGTTATCGCCTTGTCGTAACTGATAAGTGCATCGCCAAATCGTTCCATTTCCTGCAGGGCATTGCCGCGGCTGTTATATGCTTCTGCATAGTCAGATTTGAGCGCCACAGCTTTGTCGTAGCTTATGAGCGCATTATTATACCGCCTGACGTCCTGTAAAGTATTGCCCCGATTATAATAGGCCTCTGCATAATCAGGCTTGAACATGATGGCTTTTTCATAACTGGCAAGCGCCGCGTCAAACTGCTTCATTGCCTGCAGAATATTGCCCTGGTTATTATAGGCTTCGGCAAAATCAGGCCTGATCTCTATAGCTTTGCTGTAACTGATAAGCGCATCGTCAAACCGCTGCATATCCTGCAAAATATTACCGCGATTGCTATAGGCCTCGGCAAAATCCGGCTTAAGCGCTACCGCGTCATCGTAGCTCATGAGCGCCTCGTCAAACCGGCCCATTGCTTGGAGCGTAACTCCCCGGTTGTAATGAATTATCACATGATCGGGCCTGAGCGCTATGGCCTTATCGTAGCTTATGAGCGCTTCATCAAACCGCTTCATTGCCTGCAGAGCAAGGCCCCGGTTATTATAGACTCCGACATAATCCGGAACTTTGGCGAGAATAAGATCGTAAATGTCTATTGCTGCCTGGAAATTTTCAAGATTCTGTTCTTTTATTGCCAATACACTGGCTTCTTCAATAGTGCATAATTTGCCGCGTACGCGAATCCCTGTCCTGTGCTTGCCTTTGGATTGGATGACACGGCGTTGTTTTCTGTTAATGGGATTTACAGAATCGTATAGCGCAAAATTTGTATCCAGGAACTGTTGTGAACCTGCCTGTTGAGCATTCTTTCCTTGGTTGCCGGATACCGCCGACAAGCCAGCAAGTAAATTAGTAAACGGACTTGCGAGCGAATTGATAAGTCCCATGGAAGTCTCCTTCGGTTAACAAACTTCCCATTACAATGCATTTACTATGCCAACTTCTCTAATATGTTATTTTTATTTAATAATAATCAAATGAATGCCAGCTAACGGCAAAAATTGCCTAGAGGTTATTCGCGATAGCCCTACATAATGTGTTATGAGGGCGCATCAAGGGTATGCGTAATGTTAATCAAAGTGACACCCGGCGGTAACACTTAAACATTATTATGAAGTTATAAAGGCTGGCGCACTGCAATAACCGCTTGCGCAGGGCGCCGGAAATGCGTATAGGGTAGCGCAAATTCTTCAAAGGATGCTTTAATATGGCTACTGAGCGTACACTCTCTATCATTAAACCTGATGCCACGGCGCGCAATCTGACGGGTAAAATTATTGCCTATTTTGAACAGCAGAATCTGCGGGTAATAGCGCAAAAACGCCTTCAGCTGAGCCGTCGCCAAGCACGTGAGTTTTATATAGTCCATAAAGCCCGCCCTTTTTATGATGAATTGGTCGAATATATGGTTTCAGGCCCCGTAAGCGTTCAGGTGCTTGAAGGCGAAAACGCCGTTCTTCGCAACCGCGAAATCATGGGTGCAACCGATCCTGCCAAGGCAACACCTGGCACAATACGCAAGGATTTTGGCGAATCCATTGAGCGCAATTCTGCCCATGGCTCCGATTCCCTGGAAAACGCTAAAAATGAAATACGCTTCTTTTTTAGCGATATGGAAATCGTCGGCTAGTTTACTTGACAGAGGCTTCAAGTCGGCTTATTCTTTATTTTAGAATCATTCTAAACTAGATTTCTCTTTATTTTAATCACTCCAGGAGGTTTCCATGGCTGTTCTTGTTGGCAAAACTGCACCCGACTTTACTGCAACTGCAGTATTGGCAGATAATTCTTTCAATGAAAAATTCAATTTATTTGAACATCTTGGCATTAAACGCGACGCTAATGGCAAAGTGACCAAGAAAGGCAAAAAGGGCATTTTGTTCTTTTATCCTCTCGATTTCACTTTCGTCTGCCCTTCCGAAATCATCGCCTTCGGTAACCGCGTGAAGGAATTCAAAGCGCGCGGCGCAGAAGTCATCGGCGTTTCCGTCGATTCACATTTCAGCCATTTTGCCTGGAAGCAGATGCCGGTTGAAAAAGGCGGCATCGGCAATATCCAGTTCCCGCTCGTGGCGGACCTTACCAAATCCATCGCCCGCAATTACGATGTATTGCTGAACGACGCTGTGGCTTTCCGCGGCACATTCCTCATCGACGGCAATGGCGTTGTGCGCCATCAGATCGTAAACGATCTGCCGTTGGGCCGCAATGTCGATGACGCCATCCGCATGGTTGATGCGCTTAACTTCCATGAAGAACATGGCGAAGTCTGCCCCGCTAACTGGAACCGTGGTGATGAAGGCATGAAGGCTTCCGCAGAAGGCGTTGCCAAATACCTCAAGAAACATGCGGCAAAAATCTAAGAAAGATTAGGTTCAAGGTGCCAGGGACTAGGTTCTTGTTTTTCCTAGCCCCTAGCCCCTAGTACCTAGCACCTGATATGGCCACATACCACACTAAAGCTCTTATTCTTGGCTCCGGCGCAGCGGGCTGCACCGCCGCTATATATGCTGCGCGCGCAAGCCTTGAGCCTATCATGGTGCACGGCATGCAGCCCGGCGGGCAGCTTACCATCACTAGCGATGTGGAAAATTTTCCTGGGTTTGAACATGCCGTCCAAGGCCCGTGGCTTATGGAGCAGATGGAAAAGCAGGCCGCGCATGTGGGCACTAAAATATTCCATGACACGATTGTCAAAGTGGATCTGTCCAAACGTCCCTTCACCTGCACGGGTGATGGCGGCGACATCTATACCGGTGATACGCTCATTATCGCCACCGGCGCATCAGCACGATGGCTGGGCATTCCCAGCGAAAAAACGTTCCAGGGCTTTGGTGTCTCGGCATGCGCCACCTGTGACGGATTCTTTTTTAAGAACAAAGAAGTGGTGGTTATCGGCGGCGGCAACAGCGCGGTCGAAGAAGCGCTATACCTGACCAACCTCGCAAGCAAAGTGACGCTCATCCATCGCCGCGACAGTCTGCGCGCCGAAAAAATCGGTCAGGAGCGTTTATTTAAACATCCAAAAGTCTCTGTCATATGGGATAGCGCCGTGGAAGAATTCCTAGGCACCGAGAACCCCACCAATCTTACAGGCGTGCGCCTTAAAAACCTTAAGACGGATGCCGTGAGCGAATATAAGGCTGACGGTGCATTCGTAGCGATAGGCCATACTCCCAATACGCAGCTATTTACTGCGCAGGTAACGTTGGATGATGATAAATATATTGTGACCAGGCCAGGCTCCACCACTACCAATATTCCCGGCGTTTTTGCCGCAGGCGACGTGCAGGATAAAATCTTCCGCCAGGCCGTTACCGCCGCAGGCACGGGATGCATGGCGGCGCTCGAAGCAGAGAGATTCTTGCTTGCTGCAGGGCATTAATACCTTGACTAGCATTTGTCCTTGCAAAACCCATGTGAATTGGTGCATACCTTCCCCCAAGTGCCGCTTTAGCTCAGTGGTAGAGCAACCGCCTTGTAAGCGGTAGGTCGTCTGTTCAAGCCAGACAAGCGGCACCATATTCTCTTTAGGCGCCCGAACCTTCATTTAGCAGTAGAATGCGTTATTTTATATTTGAGAATTGCTCTTCACGAACCATTTTTCTCTGGATAATTTATTTCATTATCATTGCATGCGCCGTATTGCCGCATGGATTAAAAACACCGCTTTCCTATTCCAAGGGAAATCTCGCCTGCACGCCTGAACTTACCCAATCCCATTTTCCCTGCCAGTCACCAGTTCCTCTGCTGCCTGAATCGACGAATGCCGATATTATCCGCATTTATCAGCTTAATGATCAGGCAAGCGTCGCCAGGGCAGTCAAGCAAACGGTGGAAAGCGGACAATGGGTAAAAATGCAGTCGCCTCCGGGAATGCAGGCAATTCAGGTGTTCTTTTACTGGATATCGCCCACCTTGCCCATTGCCGGAATTATGGCGCTGATAACCACCGCCCTCTGGGCATCCGTATTTACTCAAATAGCATGGATAGTTTCACCGAGCCGCGCGACATCATTACTCGCATTTGTCATACCGCTCTTTTTGCTGCCGATTGAAGAGTTCAATTGGCTGACCCGCATTGGCATTCTTAACACGGAGCCGCTTCAGATTTCATTTTTCCTGCTGGGTTTGGGCAGCCTGTATTCTGCTGTTTCCCGGACCCGTTACCGTTTGGCGGCAGTGGCTGGCGTGCTGTTTGCTTTATCCGCATATATACGTGATCAAACCGATTTTGTAATGAGTGTGGTTGCCCTATTGTTTTTACTTTATTTTATATGGAGAATGTCTCGTCAGACTTACAGGTTTTCCTTCTCTGCCGCAAAACACGCTCTTACAACATCGCCTTGGCTCGCAGCGATTGCTTGCTGTCTCCTGGCCTATCACGGCGCTACTTTTCCCTACCGCATTGCCAATCATGGGCACTGGGTGGATTCCCCCAACAATCCAGTATGGACGCTTGTGTGGCAAAAAAAAGAAAATGTTTCCCCTGAGCTTCAATATGTCGTAGCGGACGGGGGCGTCGTGGGCTGCGAGCTCGATCCAGAACTATGCGATTATATTTATGCGCGCCGCGCGGCAGCTGGCGGCGAAGTGTTTTCAAGCAAACAATTAATGCGGTTTACCATTACCTCTTTCCTGCATCATCCATTGCGCTGGCTCAATGCGAAAAGCAGAATATTCCTAAAATCCTGGTTCGATGGCTCTCCCCTGTCCATAGTGGTAAGCGTGATGCTGTTAGCGCTGCTAGGTGTTTTCGTGCAAAGAAGGGACGATTGCCATGCGCTGCTGAAATTCTTTCTCCTCAGTACTATCATTGGCGTCACCGCGCCTTTTTTATTAGTGCATATTGAACCGCGTTATATTCTGCTTCTGAGAATGTCCATTATCTATTCCGCTATCATGGCAATGAGTCTAAAATTACATGAGGAAAAATAACCGTTTTTTATTTGACCTCAATCATGCCATCCCAATTTGCGGCGCCGGTCATGAGCCAATGAAGGCCTTTGGATAAATCTTCCGGCTCAATCGTATAGCTGGAATGCAGCTCCTCATGATTGATAACCTTCCCTAGAAGCCACGCGTAATCAAGCCCCAGAGCATCCATCATAAGTGAAAAGAAGCCATAATTCTGATTATCATTTCTGGCTAATATTAAAACTTTGGTGCCGGGGCGGCAGAAAATCAGATTCGCGCAAGCGGCACCCGCCACGAGCACGATTCTATCCGCCGCAGCGAATTTCTCGCACTGCTCCCGCCAACCATGTTCTTCAGGATAAAGCACCTCAGCATTGAGCTTCCCAAGGGCGTCATCCAACAGGTTATGGTTAATGACATTGCGCACGTTATAATTGGCCGCATGCATTTGTGCGTATTTTGTTCGCGAAACAAAAAGCAGCGGAATCGTTTGATTGGGAATTATTTTCAATCGCTCCGCAAGTTGTCGTATGCAATCGGGGCTAATGATAGCCGCCGTGACGTCAAAATGATGATCGTCGGGCATATAGGCGGGAATAGAAAAAACATACAGTTCTTCTACCGCCATTTTACAATTGGCTGGCAAAGTAATGTATTTTCTTCCGCCTAAAAAATCAATTACTAGTCCTGCTATGCTGGGCGATACACTAGTATCGATAATTGCTGGAATTTTTTTATCCGGATCGATTGCATCCAGCATCGTTATCTTCGACAATACATCGCAAAAAGCATGTAAATAATTAAAGCCGGTGCGATGGGCGATTAGCGCTCCCGTTTTCAATGCAGAATGAAGAGTGTATTTTACATTAAATATGACAATATCATTCTTTATAGAGAAATAATTGCTGTAACCGGCCGATATATAAGGCAACTCAGTAACTGTTTCCTGCTGCCATAATATACCGCCGCTGGTAATGGCCAAGGAAGGATTATACACTATGGCATCACGGATAACGGCATACCATTGAAACGGAATATAACGGAATTTTGCTGTGGCAGTAGTCGAACGGCCAAAATAACGTGAAGGCTTAATTTCCAATTGCCGTTCTTCGCTTATTTTATGGAATGCGCCTTTACCCTCTCCAATTTCCCATAGCGGCTTTTGTTTAAACGAAGAAGGAGAGAACGGATACCGTAACCTCACAAAAGCGCCGCGCATTTTATTTCTTAATGCGTTATAAATTCTATAAGAGGTTGACATGACAAGAAGCTTTAATGGGGAAAGTTATATTGTCCAATTAAAAAGTAATCCGCGCACATTCTCTCAAATATTATTCTTCCTCGTCTTTTTTTTCTTCTGCTATCGGAAACAGCCTTTTCTTTTCCTCTAATATTGTGCTGTCAGATACAATAGTGAGATCATTGTTTAATATTATGCGGGCGCCTTCGCCATGCGTCATATTGACGGCTTCACTGTTATCCGCCGTTTTATCGAGTATTACCTCTGAATCGTTAGTAAATATGATGCCGTGTTTTTTGAGTACTGTAAGGATTTCTTGATTCTCCCACTCCAGCAACTGGAGCGTATTTCTTTCAAATCCCTCTATGCGCCTCGCCTCAATGTCTTTAAGCCGGTTGACGAGATCATGTATGTTCCACTTAAGAAGGGAGCGTGATGCTTTGCATTGCCTGCCGGAAATTCGCTGCACAAATGCTAACTATGCTGAGTTGCACGTTCGAGTTTTGCAAGTTCAACAGCCGCGCGCAGCTCAATATCTTCGATAATGCTCATCAGGCGCGGATCATCGACACGCTGTTTCTGCACAGCCACAACGTGATTAAGCGTATGCAAGAGATGCTCCGGAATACTGCCTGTAAGCAGCGCAATTCTTAAGGTCTCCAGCGCCTCCAGCGTTCCCTTGCTTTCCTCTACGGCTTTACGTTTACGGATTTCTTCATCCGGCATCTCCTGTAAGGAAAGCAGCGCGTCCATAGAGGTAACGGGCTGGAGATCGGACGGTGAAGATACAGTGGACACAGCATCGGCCTCATCAGCGGCAAGCAATCCGAGGAAATCGCCGCTTGTCCCCGAAACAGAAGACGATGCTTTCTTCTTGCTGGCGGCACTCGCTTTATTTACAGGAGCGTAATCACTGATTTTCATCGCACAAGCCTTTTGACAACGAAAGAATCTGCAAGCCTAATTTACTATATATTGTGTAAAGAGTAACATAAACTACTAATAATAGCAAATTATTGATTGAACAGAAAAAACATTCATCTTCCTCTAAATTCTTGCGGCCTTCGCATTGCTTTATTGTTTTACAATAAAATTATGCCGATTCTTTTGACTTCCCCTGCTGCCTGTGCAAAAGGATAGTCATCATGACAGATCGTATTCTTATCCTTGATTTCGGCTCTCAGGTAACACAGCTGATTGCACGGCGTGTGCGCGAGAATGGCGTGTATGCAGAAATTTTACCCTGCACCACGGAAGAAGCCAATATCCGCTCTTTTGGCGCCAAAGCCATCATCCTGTCCGGTGGCCCTGCCTCCGTGCATGCCAATTTTTCACCTAAAGCGCCGGATGCGGTATTTGCATTAGGTGTGCCGGTGCTTGGCATTTGTTACGGCGAGCAGTTATTGTGCCAGCAATTGGGTGGCAAAGTGGAAATGTCCGATCACCGTGAATTCGGCCGCGCGGAAATTGAAGTGGTGGAAGACTGCGCCTTATTCAAGAACGTGTGGCAATCAGGCAATCGTTATCCGGTATGGATGAGCCATGGCGATAGAGTTACTGCCATTCCCCCCGGATTCAAAGTCATTGCCACCACGCCTTCGGCTCCCTTTGCCGCCATTATGGATGAAAAGCGCCGTTATTACGGGGTGCAGTTTCATCCTGAAGTGGCACATACGCCTGACGGCGCGCAATTACTGAAAAACTTTACCCATGCCATAGCCGGCTGCAATGGCGACTGGAGCATGCAGTCTTTTTGTTCCCACGCCATCGATGTTATTCGCAAACAGGTGGGCAAGAAACGTGTCATCTGCGCCGTAAGCGGCGGGGTGGATTCTTCCGTCGTCGCCGCACTCCTGCATCAGGCCATCGGTGACCAGCTTACCTGTATTTTTGTCAATACCGGCTTGCTGCGCGAAAATGAAGGCGAACAGGTCAAACTTTTATTTAAATCGCATTTTCATATTCCACTGACCTATGTCGATGCCAGCAAAGTGTTTCTGGAACGCCTCTCAGGCGTTCGCGATCCTGAGAAAAAACGCAAAATCATCGGTGAGACGTTTATTGAACTGTTTGAGCATGAAGCGAAAATGGTGGGCGGAGCGGATTTCCTCGCCCAGGGCACGCTCTACCCGGACGTCATAGAGTCGATATCCTTCACTGGTGGGCCTTCGGCAACTATCAAATCACACCATAATGTCGGCGGCCTTCCTGAGCGCATGAATATGGCGCTCGTGGAACCGGTGCGCGAATTGTTCAAAGATGAGGTGCGCAGATTGGGTATTGAACTGGGCATGCCTTCTGACATGGTGGGTCGCCATCCCTTTCCGGGACCCGGCCTCGCCATACGCATCCCCGGCGAAATCACCGAAGAAAAGCTTGCTATCCTGCGTAAAGCGGACGCCATCTATATTGAGGAAATCCGTAAAGCGGGCTTATACGATAAAATCTGGCAGGCATTCGCAGTGCTTCTGCCTGTGCGCACCGTAGGCGTTATGGGCGATGCCCGCACCTACGAATTTGTATGCGCACTCAGGGCGGTAACGTCCACAGACGGTATGACGGCTGATTATTATCCCTTTGAACATGCTTTTCTTGCACACGTATCTACGCGCATTATCAATGAAGTACGCGGCATCAACCGCATCGTGTACGATGTCACAAGTAAACCGCCAGGAACGATTGAATGGGAGTAGCGCATGTCCGATGACACCAGTATTTTTCATGAAATTGACGAAGCGTTGCGCGTCGAAAGGCTGCAGCAATTCTGGCAGCGTTCCGGCAAATTAGTCATAGCCGGCTGCATCGGTGTTATAGCGCTTACTGCCGCTTCAGTTTTATGGAAAGAACATTTGGTGAAAGTCCATATGCAGCAGACGGGCTTTCTGCTGCAGGCGCGCGATCTGGCAGAGTCAGGAAATGATAAGGATGTGGCAGCGCTTTTTGGTCAGGCTGGCGACGGCGCTCATGGGCTTGCGGTACTTGCAAAACTCTGGCAGGCAAACGCATGGATTAAAGCAAATCAGAAAGACAAGGCGCTTGCATTATATACTGAAATAGCCGCCGAAAGCCGCAATAAAGACGATATCGCATTGCATGATTTTGCCGTACTGCAGGCCAGCATTCTTTCTGGCAACCAACATACTGCTTTTGATGCCGGCCATGCTTCTGAAACGGGACGGCCCTTTACTAATCTGATCGCAGAAACAGAGGCTGCCCGCTTAATGAAAGAAGGCAAAAACAAAGAGGCGGTTTTGCTGCTAAAACCCATCGCTGATAATGCCAATCTGCCGGTAGCCGAACGTGGATATGCCATGGAATTGCTTGATGCCGTTGGCGGAGATGCAAAATGACATCTGTAACAATAGGTTGCAGATTACGCATCGTTGGCGCCTGCGCTCTGGCCATGTTGCTGCTTGCCGGATGCGATTATTTACCGGACTGGTTCACCGGCAGCAAAGATAAAGAACCGCTTCCTGGCAAGCGCATTGACGTGTTGAGCGAAATATCACTTGTAAAGCCCGACGATTCTCTTCAGGGCACTAATGTCACTATACCGGATATCAAAACCAATGATAATTGGCGTCAGGCCGGCGGAGGACCGCAAGGCGTTACCGGAAATCTGCAAATCTCCGGCTTCACCCATCACGACAGCACCCGTATAGGCGATGGCAATGCATGGGAAGAACCGTTTTATACCAGCCCCGTGATTGCAGCAGGCACTGTGTTTGCAATGGACGCGAAGGGCTATATCACAGCGCATGACGCCATGAATATAGACAAGGTCCGCTGGACCAATAAAAGCGCCGTGAGCAAACACGAACCGGATTTGCTGGGCGGCGGCCTGGCCTATGACAATGGGCGCATCTATGCCACCAGCGGGCGCGGTAAAGTGGTTGCCCTTGACGCAACCACCGGCAAGGAGATCTGGAAACAGGCCATTGGCGTGCCGCTGCGCGCAGCTCCCAAGGTGGGAGGCAGCAAAGTCTATGTGCTCTCCGTCGACAATCAGCTTTTTGCACTCGACAGCGAAAACGGAATACAAATCTGGAGCCATCGCGGCATTAACGAAAACGCAGGATTTCTTGCCGATATTTCTCCTGCCGTAACCGAGAGCATTGTCATAGCGCCTTATTCTTCGGGTGAAATACATGCGCTCGACAATGTCAGCGGCCAGGATATCTGGAATGATGTTCTCATACGCACCCATCGCACCTTAGCTACCGGTGTTTTTTCCGGCATTGGCGGCAATCCCATTGTTAAGGATGACATTGTATATGCCGCCGGCAGCAATGGATTCTTTGCCGCCCTATCGCTCTTAAGCGGCAGGCGTTTATGGGAACAGGATGTTTCCTCTCTTAATACACCCTGGATCGCCGGTGATTTTGTCTACCTGCTGTCCAATGAAAATGAATTACTATGCATGACGCGCGCAGACGGCCGTATTAAATGGATCCGCCAACTGCCGCGTTATGAAGACGAAAAGAAACGCAAAAATCCTTTTGTATGGCGCGGGCCTATTATGGCTGGCGGACAATTGCTTGTTGCAGGCCAGCATGGACAAATGCTGGCGATTGCGCCTAAAGATGGAACCACGCTTTCCACTGTCGAGATTCCTGAAAATATCACCGATATGCCGGTTATCGCTGGTGGCCGGTTATATATGCTGACGCAAGACGCGAAGCTGCACGTACTGTATTAATTAAGATATTTTATGCTCACTGTTGCCATACTCGGCCGTCCCAATGTCGGCAAATCGACGCTCTTTAACCGCCTGACGGGCACGCGGTTTGCCCTTGTGGACAACACTCCGGGGGTTACCCGCGACCGGCGCGAAGGCAAAGGCAACATCGGACCGCTTGAATTCAACGTATTTGATACTGCCGGACTTGAGCAGGCCCCTAAAGGTTCATTAGCAGCGCGCATGAGCGATCAGTCAGAGCAAGCGCTTCACGGCGCGGATGTGGCATTTTTAGTGGTGGACGGCCGCGCCGGCGTGACACCTGAAGACCGCCATTTTGCCAAACTCATCCGCAAAAGCGGCAAGCCTGTGGTGTTAGTGGTCAACAAATGCGAAGGCGGTAAAGCCAAAGATTCCACCTCGGAAGCTTACAGCCTGGGACTAGGGCAGCCTGTCGCCATTTCCGCAGAACATGGGGAGGGATTAGCCGATCTCTATGATGCGCTGGCGCCTTACGCAGAAAAAAATTTACAAAAAATATCAAACGCACCTTCTATATCTGAAGATGAGACGGCTATACATGCTGTCATTAACATTGCCATTGTTGGCCGTCCGAATGCGGGCAAGTCCACCCTCTTTAACAGGCTGCTAGGGTATGAGCGTGTATTGACAGGACCCGAAGCTGGTATCACACGCGATTCCATTGCTGTCGATCTTACTTATGACAACAGAACGCTTAAACTAATCGATACGGCGGGTATGCGCCGACGCAGCAATGTTCATGGCAAGGTGGAAAAGCTCGCCGTGGAAGACAGCCAGCGCACTATTCAATATGCCAATGTCGTCATATTGGTTCTGGACGCGGAACAGGCGCTTGAAAAGCAGGATCTCACCATTGCCGACCATATTGAAAAGGAAGGCCGCGCGGTCGTGATTGCACTTAACAAATGGGATAAAGTAGCCGACAAGCAAACCTATCTCAAAGATCTGCACGGACGGCTTGAAGACGTTATGCCGCAAATAAAAGGGGTGATAGTGCAGCCCATCTCCGCCGAGCGCGGCACCCATATCGACAAGCTGATGCAGGCGGTGTTTGCCGCGTATGAAACCTGGAACCGGCGCATCTCCACCAACAAGCTTAACCAATGGCTGGAAGAAGCGCTTATCCGCCACTCTCCTCCCATCGTCAACGGACGGCGCATCAAAATCCGCTACATTACCCAGATTAAAAGCCGACCGCCCACATTCGCTATCTTTGCCAGCAAGGCCGAAAAGCTTGCCGACAGCTATCAGCGCTATCTGATAAACAGTTTGCGCGATATATTTGACATGCCCGGCATACCCATACGCATTGTCCTGAAAAAGAATAAAAATCCTTATGTTGAGTAAGAAAGTTGACTGGCGTATATTTAAGCGGCGTTTAAATATCAAAGGGTCTTTTTATGAGCATTAATTTCCTCGTATTTCGTGATCTCAATAATAAAGAAGTATTTATCAATATCCGGCAGATCAGATATGTCTCCAGCACGGGAACCGCCAATGAAACCCGCATCATATTTGGTAAAGAGGACGGGATAATAGTAAAGAGCACTCCCGAAGAAGTTCTGGCTAAAATTACAGCCACCGAATAACGGCGCCGCGCATTCTTTTACAGTAATGTTTTTCCCGTCATTTCCGCAGGCTGGGGTATGCGCATCAGCTTCAATATAGTCGGAGCGATATCGGCCAATTTTCCTTCTTGAACCGCAAGCGTCTTCCCGGCAAGAAATGGAACGGCAAGAATGACCGGCACCAAATTAAGCGTATGGGCAGTATGCGGCTGATGCGTTTCCACGTCATGCATCTGTTCGGCATTGCCATGATCGGCCGTCACAATCATTGCCCCCCCTGCCCGCTCTAACGCCTTCCATACACGTCCCAAACAGGCATCCACCGTTTCTACCGCCTTTGTGGCTGCAGCGAGATTACCAGTATGCCCAACCATATCGGTATTGGCATAATTGACCGCGATAAAATCAAACGTCTTGCTCTCAATGGCTTCAACCAATTTATCGGTTACTTCTACCGCCGACATTTCCGGCTGCAAATCATACGTCGCCACTTTGGGGGATGGCACTAATATGCGTGATTCTCCTTCAAACGGCTCTTCGCGCCCGCCATTGAAAAAGAACGTTACATGCGCGTATTTTTCGGTCTCGGCAATGCGAAGCTGTGTCAATTTCCGCTCTGCCAGTATTTCACCCAGGATATTTTTAAGCGGCGCCGGAGAGAATAACGGCTTTATATATTTATTCAGCTCAACCGAATATTCATTCATGCCCAATAGGCCTGCAAACTGTATGGCGTGTTTGCGTGGGAATTCTTTGAAATCCGGCGCGGCCAATGCCTGTAAAATTTCGCGCGCGCGGTCAGCACGGAAATTGATCATGAGCAGGCCGTCATTGCCTTTTATGCCGCGATAGCTGCTATCAATGATGGTGGGAAGAACAAATTCATCGGTCTTGCCCGCCTCATAACTTGCTTTTATGGCATCTTCAATAGCGGTGTAACGCGGACCGTCCGCCTCAGCAATGGCGCGGTACGCAAGCGCCACCCTGTCCCAGCGCTTGTCACGATCCATGGCATAATAGCGGCCAGACACCGTTGCAAACACAGCTTGCGGAAAATCCTGTTTGAACTGCGCGATGTACTCCAGCGCGCTTTGCGGCGGCGTATCGCGCCCATCGAGAAACGCATGTATTTTTACTTCCACCCCCTGATGGGCGATAATCCTGGCAAGCGCCGCCATATGATGTTGATGGGAATGCACCCCGCCCGGAGATAATAATCCCATGATATGACAGGTGCCACCCGCTACTTTGAGCGTTTCAATAAATTCGGCAAGCAAGGGATTTCTAAAAAGTGATCCGTTCTCAATGGCTTGGTCAATGCGCGGCAGATCCTGCATCAGCACCCGCCCGCTGCCGATATTCATATGCCCCACTTCCGAATTGCCCATCTGCCCCTCAGGCAAACCAACATGCAGTTCCGATGCGTTGATAAGCCCGTAAGGAAACTGCGCCTTTAATGCATCCAATGCAGGCGTGCGCGCCGCCGCCACGGCATTGTGGGCGGTATCATGATTTTCGCCAAAACCGTCAAGAATGGCCAAAACAACGGGGCGCGGAATAGGAATTTCAGACATACGCTACAGAGGAAATAGGGTTAAGCGAAAGGACTTATACAATCTCTTAAAGAAGCTGCCTAGTCCCTAAATATCGCTACTTAATGGGTTTCTTCTTTGGCGGCTTTTAGCACGCCTTTATCAGCCAATGTCCCCGTTGTTACGTAATGGACAGTGCGCGCCAGGCTGGTAGCATAATCGGCGATGCGCTCAAAATTCTTGGTGGCAAAAACAAAATGGGTGGCCGATTCAATGGATTCAGGATGTTTCTGCATCTCTTCCTGCAAAGTGCGCAGGATTTCATGATAGAGATCGTCCACCTGTTTGTCGCGTTTCCAGACGGCAATGGCCTGCTCGGGATTGCGCGTTTCAATCGCCGTCAATGCATCTCCCAGCATGGACGCTACAATCTCCACCATACTGTGAAGCTTGCCAAGCACCGTAGCCGGCGCATAATCGCCAAGCTTCATCGAACGCTTGGTGGTGTTTTTGGCCAGATCGCCTGCGCGCTCTAAATCGCTTGCGATGCGCAGTGCCGATGTGACAAAGCGCAAATCATCCCCCATCGGGCTTCTAAATGCCAGCATCATGGTCGCCTGTTCGCTTACGCTGCGGTCAAGCGCATTGACCTGCCGGTCCAGCTCGCGCACCTGCTCTTTGAGCACGTCGTCTTTTTCGGTAAGCGACGTAAGCGCCGTGGTGATCATCTCTTTCACCAGATTGCCCATGGTGAGAATGGAGCCTGTCAGCTGCTGCAACTGTTCGTTATAGGATTGAAAAGGAGCATTATTCACGTGTGTTCCAAACCCAGATTTAGAAATTAAATCCCAATGTCTTTACTATATATAGTATACGCTCCTGCGCATCATATGCAAGTTCTACTGATGATGCCTATTCGCGATGATAGGGATGGTGATTCAAAATAGTGTGGGCGCGGTAGAGTTGCTCGGCTAATAATCCCCGCACCAACATATGCGGCCAGGTGAGCCGTCCTAACGAGAGAGTCGCATGGGCGCGCTTTAGAATGTTATCATGCAGCCCATCAGCGCCACCGATTACAAATGCAATCGTGCGCGCGCCCTGATCTTGTTGTTTCTGCAGGTGCGCCGCAAACAGTTTGCTGGTAAATTCTTTGCCTTTTTCATCCAGAGCAATGACATGCTGCGCGGCGGCAACCGCCGATAACAACAATTCCGCTTCCTGTTCTTTGCGCTGCACGGACGGCAGCGTTTTTTTGATCTCAAACTCCTTGACCATTATCTTCCACGGCAAGCGTTTGCAATAATGCTCATATAACGCCGACTCAGGACCCGATTTGAGCTTGCCGATTGCCGCTAATAAAATGTGCATAATTTTTAAATCATATTCGCATGGATACGTGCATTGAGTGGCCAGCAGGCCGAAGTGAAAATCTATCAGTACGCGAGGAGGAGTGCTTCACGACGACCCCGGCAAAGCCGAGGGAGAGCGGCAGCGGGGGCAATCCTTTGCCCCTTAAAAAACATACCCACTCCCTACAACGCCGCTTCCAACGCAGGCATGGGCATAGCCCACATCTTCTCCAGATTATAGTGGCGGCGCGCTTCGGGGTGAAAAAGATGGACAATGATGTCGCCCGCATCCACCACCACCCAGTCGCTTGTTTCCTTGCCTTCCGTAGGCACGGCGCCATACCCAATGGTTCTAAGCTTATCGGCGAGATGGTCGGCGAGCGTGGTTATATGTCTTTGTGAATTTCCGGAAGCAACAATCATGTAATCAGCGAGGCTGCTTTTCCCGGCAAGGTCGATGGCAACAATATCTTCAGCTTTGTCGGCATCGAGCGATTTTTCGATGAGGCGTTTCAGTTTAGCCACTTGAGAGGTGGTTTTGATCTTGGTGATGGTTTTTTCCTCCTTGTAAGTTCCCGAGTGTTTAACCATCTTCATTATGCCCTAAAATGCGGCCTTTTCCAAGAGTTTTTTGGTATTTAGCATAATAATTTTCTGTTAAGAATCACTTTACATATAGCGCAAATATGCCAGACATCTTTAGTATGCCTGTTTTTATACTTTTTTTATTTTGCATTCTTTCATTTGGACCGTCCGCAGACGCGCAAACCAGCGATGAGGCGCGCAAGGAATTGTCCGCCACATTATCGGAGCTTAAAACATCCGGCGAACGCCAAAAAGCAATAGAGCAGAAAAGAACGCATCTTGAGCATGAATTGAAAAAACTGCAGCAGGATATGGTGTCGCTTGCCAATGATACAGTGAACGAAGAAGAAGCGTTATCTTCCTCCGAAGAAAAACTTGCTATTCTTGAAGAGCAGAAAAAAGATAAAGCATCGTTGCTTGACGCCAGGAAAGCAGAATTATCTTCGATGGTGTCCGCCATGCTAAAACTTCAGCAGCTGCCGCCGGAAGCAGTCATTGCCATGCCGGGCAAGCTCGATGAAACTTTGGCGACCGCGCGCGCGCTTGGTGTTGTTGCCAAGACAGTGGAGGAAGAAGCCAAAAGCCTAAAGCTGCAGCTGGATGAGCTCGACGCGCTGGAAGAAAAAATCAGAAAAAATCAGCAAATCGTTGCGACCAAAAAACATTCTCTTGAAACAAAGCAAAAACAGCTCGCTGCCAAAGTCAAGGAACGCACGCAGTTGGAAACAGTGCTGGGCGGCAAGGAACAGCGGGAAAAAGAACGCACCGCCCAACTTACAGCAAAGTCACAAAATATTCAGGATCTGCTTGAGTCTTTGGAAAAGAATGAGCGCAACAATATTTGGGAAAAAGGCAATGCGCCCAATGCCGTAAAAAAACATGAAAAACATGACGCCAAACACAGCATGCGTTCATTTGTAAGCGCCAACGGCCATATACGCATGCCGGCAGGAAAAATCATCAGCCATTACGGCAATACCAGCAAGGGCAGTGCCTTCTCCAAAGGCATCATGATAGAAATGCGCGAAGAAGCGCGGGTGGTTGCACCCTTTGACGGCGAAGTGGTTTTTGCCGGTCCATTCAGGGATTATGGGTACATGGTTATCATCCGCTACAGCAATGATTACCATACCCTCCTTTCCGGCATGGCGGAGCTTAACTGCGCGCCGGGGCAATTTATTTTAGAGGGCGAACCCATCGGCGTCATGGGTAAGAAACCAAGCGGCAATCACCTCTATTTTGAACTGAGAAAAGAAGGCAAGCCCGTCGATCCCACGGGTTGGTTCAGGTAGGATGTATTATATTATTAGGGGGCAAAGAATTGCCCCCGCTGCCGCTCCTCCTCGCGTACTGGAACACTTACCAGTGAAAAAGAAGCATGGCCAGGAGGCCATGCCCTTTAGTCGTCAGAGACGTTAGATTCATCGCGAAGCCAGTAGGCTGAGCGGGGACGATTTAAAAAATCCACCTCTTGTGCTTGTGCTGGCTTTCCTATAAGAAAGTCGGAGCGTTTTTCATTTCACTCTCAAGGATATTCCCAATGCGTCGTTTCTCTGCGCGTCGTTTTCTGGCTCTTTCTGTTGTAACTTTATCCCTTGCAGGCATTGCAAGCGTTACCTGGGCCGAAAAGGGAGATATCTATGATATGCTCAATCTGTTCAGCGACGTATTCCAGCGCGTGCGCACCGATTATGTCGAACCGGTCAAGGATTCCGATCTCATTGAAGCGGCTATTAACGGCATGCTGTCTTCGCTTGATCCGCATTCGAGCTACTTAAATGAAAAAAGCTTCAAGGAAATGCAGGTGCAGACCAAAGGCGAATTTGGCGGCCTTGGCATTGAAGTCACCATGGATAACGGTCTTATCAAAGTGGTTTCCCCGATTGACGATACTCCTGCCTTTAAAGCGGGCGTGCATGCGGGAGATTATATCAGCGCCATCAATGACGAGCAGGTGATGGGCTTAAGCCTTTCCGACGCAGTCGATAAAATGCGCGGCGCGCCGGATACCAAAATCAAAATTACGGTGCTGCGCGAAGGCGAGAAGGAACCGCTTGAGTTCAATATAACGCGCGCCATCATCAAAGTGCGCTCCGTCCGTTCGCGCACCGAAGGCGATATCGCTTACCTGCGTATCACCCAGTTTAATGAACAGACCATTGACGAGCTTAAGCAGGAATGGGAAAAACAGAAGAAAGCCATCGGCCAGGTCAAAGGCATTGTGCTTGATCTGCGCAATAACCCCGGCGGGCTGCTTGATCAGGCCATCGCCGTTTCCGATGCCTTCATTGAAGAAGGTGAAATCGTTTCCACGCGCGGACGCGATCCGGAGAACACCAAGCGTTATATGGCGCATGGCGGCGAGGCAACGTTGTTCAAGAATATCCCCGTGATAGTGCTTATCAATAACGGATCGGCTTCCGCTTCGGAGATTGTTTCGGGGGCGCTGCAGGATCACAAGCGCGCCATCATCATGGGCACCAAATCGTTCGGAAAAGGTTCGGTGCAAACCATCATCCCGCTGCCCGGTCATGGCGCAATGCGCCTTACGACTGCCAGGTATTACACGCCTTCGGGACATTCAATCCAGGCCAAAGGCATCTCTCCTGATATCGTAGTCGAGCAGGCCAAGATTGAACCCATAAAGAAATCCAACCTGCAGCGTCTGGAAGCAAGCCTGCCGCGCCGCCTCAAGGGTGAAGATGAGTTAAAGAACGGTGAGGGAGATAAAGACAAAACATCGGATGTCGCCGCAATGCTCAAGAAAGACGGCAAGAAGAAAACAGCGAACCCTGATGATGTCACCGACCGGACGCTGGAAGGCGATATCTCAGAGAGCGAGGATTTCCAATTGTCGCGCGCACTCGATCTCTTACGCTCGTTGTCTATCTACAAGACCCTTAATTAATTCAGCTTGAGAAGGCTGTGGCAGTGGATGTTAAAGTTGTTTTCAAACAATACCTGAAAAAATACACTGTTGGGGTATGCGTATGGACGCTGGCTACGGTTGCCTGCGGGTTATTGATTCTCTCGTTTGTGAGTAAAATATTTTTTGCGAACCATATTCTTGCCCAGCAGGCGTTCGATAGCGGGCAGCGCATCATCATCCACATAAGCAGCGGCGAAGTGGAAGGCAACCCCCGCCATACTAAAAATGAGGAAAGCGCCGATGCAACGCCTATCATAGGGAAGGAAGGATTGGCGCCGGCGCCGCTTTCCAGCATCACCGAGCAATCGGATAAAGGATTAGTGCCTGTTGCCGCCAAAGACGGCACCCTGCCCTGGAAATATTATGCGCGACCCTACGATATAAAAGAGAAGCGGCCCCTGGTAGCGATAGTGTTTACCAATTTGGGCTTAAGCAAATCCCTTACTGAAGATGTGCTTAAACTGCCGCATAATTTTACGCTTGGATTTTCTCCTTATGCAGGCGATGCCAAAGCCTGGACAAGAAAAGCGCGCGAATCCGGCTTTGAATCACTGGTGGATATTCCTTTGGAGCCAGAAGAATATCCGCTCTCCGATCCGGGACCTTATGGTTTGATTGAAGATTTAAGTTCCAACGAGACGGCTGCGCGTTTGCACTGGGTGCTTTCGCGGTTTCCGGGCTATGTGGGCGTGCTGGGGTCGGCGGATGAAAAACTGACCGCCAATGTAAACGCCATGCGCCCCGCACTTACGGAACTTACCGCGCGCGGCGTGTTATTTCTTTATCTCAAGACGCCTAAAAATACCGGGCTGGCCGATTTCATCAAATCGCATGCGCTTTATGCGCTGGGCGTGGATACCGTGATTGATGCTGAAATTTCGACTTCAGCAATCGAAAAGCAATTACAAGATCTGACGGAACTGGCAAAGAAGCAGGGCACCGCCATCGGCATCGCCCATTCCTACCCGCCCACTATTGAAGCGCTTGCCGAATGGTCTGGCAGCCTGGCGGCGCAAGGGGTGGAACTGGCGCCCGTTTCTGCCGTCGCATTGAGGACATTCCCATGAGCAAACATCACGAACTGCCCTACCGCCAGGGCGTAGGCATCATGCTTATAAACAAAGACAAAAACGTGTTTGTCGCCAAACGCATCGACATGACATCGGAAGCCTGGCAGATGCCCCAGGGCGGCATTGATGAAGGCGAAAAACCGCGCGACTCTGCCATGCGCGAGCTCGGCGAAGAAATCGGCACCGAAAAAGCCGCCATACTCGCCGAAAGCAAAGGCTGGTATACTTATGACTTGCCGGAAACGCTCATTCCTAAAATCTGGGGCGGCAAATACCGCGGCCAGCAGCAGAAATGGTACGCCATGCGCTTTGACGGCACTGATACCGACATTAACATCGCCACCAAACACCCTGAATTTTCCGAGTGGAAATGGGTGAAGCCCGAAACCCTGCCCGACATCATCGTCCCCTTCAAGCGCGAGCTTTACCAGGCGCTGGTGGGGGAGTTTGCTGCTTATATTAATAAGCACTAGATTTTGCTCTCAATCTTTACCAATTTTTAACACAATCTTCACAATATTTTGTTAATTATTGTGGCATAGTTGTGAACTACAATCGATGAAGAGGATCACATTATGGCCAATAATATTCCCAATGTTCTTGTTTTCTCCGTCAACGGCAATATCCCAAGAGAAACGGTGCGAACTATTCTTAAGGAAATGGAAAGCAATGGTCATTTTGCCCATATGTGTTTGCTTGGGCGCAAAGGAGAGGCTTTAGACTCTGCTTTAAATGAATTTAAAAGCGGGGCAGTCAACTATAAAAGTATGGATGTTGCTGCCGTGTTTGAGAGAACCAATCAGAATGGTGATGTTGAGCCCAATCTGGTTACATGGGATCCTAACACGATAAATACAAACGCAACATTTAAGGAACAGGCAAAAACGGGAAGTCTAGCCGTCATTGCAGGAGGCGCACCAAGAAAGAAACAAAAGGACGGTTCTTTTCCTGATCGCATCGATCTGGTGGATGAGAATGCGCCAATGGTCATACAAATGGTCACTGCTCTTGTGGAAAGCGGGTTTGATCTTAGAACAAGCAAAATCCTTGTCAGTGCAAATCCTCTGGAAGAAATGACAGAACTTGCTGAAAAAACCGCCAGAGACGTGTGGGAGAAAATGCATGGCAATACGGATGATCTCCCCGAATTTGTTGCTGTGGGCATGGGCGGAACATTAGATGAAGCACGCTATAGAGTTCATCTAACAGATGAGATTAATGCTGCCTTAAGAAGAAATAATGTGGAGGGAGTCCGTCTTATATCTTCCCAGGTGGAAGCACATGTACTTGGTGCTCATACGGGCGCGGATATGTATCCTAATTCAAAATCCATAAAGATTATATTGCCCAATGGCGAAAAAATACCTTTGGGTGATTTTCTTGACCAACATAAAATTGGCACGGAATTGGATACTATATTATCAAAATCTGAAGCTAAAACCCGCCCGGAAGGTGAAAATATTGGTAAAGCGCTAGATAGAACCACTTTTTTCCCTCCTGGCGAAAGAAACGGAGAACTTGCGGCAGCGCTTTTATGGGGTGAGCCTCATGAAGTTACTGCCTCAGTAAGACACACCCTAAAAGGCGTTACCGCTACACAAGGAGCACGCGTGGTTCTTTCTTCTCAAGGAGCGCATGTTAGCCCGGAATGGCTGGAAGCCGCATCTCAGGATGATGCAATAATTGCGAGTATTGGGAAAAATAAAGTTACCAAAAATTTAGCAGATTCTTCTGAAAGAGCGTCCTTGCTCCCTCAAATGAATGAACTGCTTCAGGGAGCGGAAATTGAGACAAGAAGCATAGCTGAAAGAGAAAAAGTGTTGCTACGCGGAGAAACAAAACCTGACGGAGAAGGCGATATAAGAGTAGGTACGATAACTATGACTGGTAAAAATTCTACTACAATAGACGCAGTTCGTGAAAGCATTACCAAATTATTGCGATTAACACCGAATGCAAAACTTCCTAATGGCGGTATAGCAACAATTGATACTGATAATGACTCTATTATTTTTCCGATTGCTAACGATATTAGAATGGAAAAAGTTACTGCAATTGCAAAAACTGCCGGAATTACAGTTAAAAACGCCAGTTGGGCAGTCGGTGTTAAACCAGCTGATATACAGGTTGGGGATTAATTTACACAATTGTTTCTACTATAACTGATAGTCCAGCAAGAGCTTTTGGCTACGGATTGGGCCTATTTCAACAGCAAAATCACTAAAAACCTGCAAAAACCATTGACCAAAGGGGCGGGAATCATTAGGTTTTCTGTCCTTTTGATGAAAAATTTATGGCGCGCAACACTAAAAACGATAAAAATACCGACATAGACGCAAACCCTGCCACCCAAACGATAAATGGGGCGGAAATGGTAGTGCGCGCTATAGTTGATCAGGGCATCGACACAGTGTTTGGCTATCCCGGCGGCGCCGTGCTGCCGATTTACGACGCGCTTTTCAAGCAAAACCAGCTCCGCCACATCCTCGTGCGCCATGAACAGGCCGCTACCCACGCCGCTGAAGGCTATGCCCGCTCCACCGGCAAGGTCGCCGCCGTCATCGTTACCTCCGGCCCCGGTGCCACCAATGCCGTCACCGGTCTCACCGACGCGCTGATGGATTCCATCCCCATGGTCTGCATCACCGGCCAGGTGCCGTCCCATCTCATCGGCTCGGACGCCTTCCAGGAAGCTGATACAACCGGCATCACCCGCTCCTGCACCAAATATAATTACCTCGTGCGCGACGTGAACAAGCTCGGCCGCATTATGCATGACGCCTTCCATATCGCCCGCAGCGGTCGCCCCGGCCCCGTCGTGGTTGACGTGCCCAAGAATATCCTTAACCAGCCCGGCATCTATCAGGGCAAAACCAGCTTCGAGCGCACCTCCTACAACCCGCAGCGCACCGGCGACGAACGCCAGATTGCCAAGGCCATCGAGCTCATGGCAAACGCCAAGCGCCCGGTGTTTTATGTCGGCGGCGGCGTGATAAACGCGGGCGTCATGGCCTGCGAGGCGCTTACCGCATTCGTGCGCATGACCGGCTTCCCCATCACCAATACACTCATGGGGCTTGGCTCATTTCCCGGCTCCGACCCGCAATTCCTTAAAATGCTCGGCATGCATGGAAGCCTGGAAGCCAATATGGCGATGCATGACTGCGACGTGATGATCTGCATCGGCGCGCGATTTGACGATCGCGTCACCGGCAAGCTTGACGGCTTCTCGCCCAAATCCAAAAAAATCCATGTCGATATCGACGCCTCCTCCATCAACAAAACCGTGCATGTCGACGTGTCCATTATCGGCGATGCCGGTGTCGTGGTGAAACAGCTCATCGCCGCCTGGAAAGCCAAAAACCCCAAGCTCGATAAAAAGGCGATTGCCGATTGGTGGAAGCAGATTGACGGCTGGCGCGCCAAGAAAAGCTTCAGCTACGGAAGCAGCAAAACCGTTATTAAACCGCAATATGCGCTGGAGCGCCTGCAGGCGGCATTGAAGAAACAGGATTTTTTCATCACGACCGATGTCGGCCAGCACCAGATGTGGGCGGCGCAATATCTCTCTTTTGACCGCCCCAACCGCTGGATGACCTCCGGGGGATTGGGCACGATGGGCTACGGCATGCCCTGCGCCGTTGGCGTGCAAATCGCCCATCCTGACAAACCGGTTGTCTGCGTGACCGGCGAAGCATCCATCCTCATGAACATCCAGGAGCTCTCCACCATCAAGCAGTACCGCCTGCCGGTGAAGGTGCTCATCCTCAACAACCGCTATATGGGCATGGTGCGCCAATGGCAGGAAATGTTCCATGGCAACCGCTATTCTGAATCCTATATGGACGCTTTGCCCGATTTCGTGAAGCTCGCGGAAGCCCATGGCATCAAAGGCCTGCGCGCCAGCAAAGTAAGCGAAGTCGATAGCGTCATCAAAGAAATGCTTGCCCATAAAGGCCCGGTGATTGTCGATATGATGGTCGACCAGAACGAGAACGTCTACCCGATGATTCCTGCAGGCGCCGCCCATAATGAAATCGTGCTCAGCCCGGCTGGCCGCAATGACGGCAAATTAGACAAGAACCAGATATAACATGGTCGATATTGTATACGATATTCCCGAAGGCAAAGTCACCGAAGCGCGCCATACGCTCGCCGTGCTGGTGGATAACGAATTCGGCGTGCTTGCGCGCGTTATAGGCCTGTTTTCCGGGCGCGGCTATAATATTGAAAGCTTAACCGTGGCCGAAGTCGAGCATGACAAAAACCTCTCGCGCATCACTATCGTGACGTCGGGCAGCGAGATGGTCATCGAGCAGATCAAACGCCTGCTTGAGCGTATGGTGCCGGTGCATAAGGTCAATGACCTGACCGTCGAAGGCGCGCATGTCGAGCGCGAACTGGCGCTGGTTAAAGTAAAAGGCACGGGCAGAACCCGCGTGGAAACCCTCAAAGTCAGCGAAGCCTTTCACGCCCGCACCGTTTACGCCGCAGCCGAGAGCTTTATTTTTGAAGTCACCGGCACCAGCGAAGAAGTCGATGAGTTCATCGACTGCATGCGCCCATTGGGGTTGGTGGAAACCGTTCGTTCCGGCGTGGTGGCGATAGCGCGGGATAAGAAGAAGGAAACGCTATGAACGAACGCGATCCAGTTATAGCGGATATCAGCAGCGCACTGAAAATAAAACTCTCCGAAATATCTCCTGACGAAATACTGGCTTCTCCAACTGCCAAAACCCATCTGATAAATCATTTGCTTGGTGTTTTGGAAGCAAAGCTAAAACAAGGAAAGACTTTTCGTGAAGCTTTGGAAGAAGAAATTATCTCAGGCGGACCGAGTTTCCTGGGCGATCCGACTATTCCGGGTGATGATAAAAAGAAATTACTCTATGCAGTGTATGAGCAATTGCAGCCGAATGTGGTAAATAGCAAATATACTGCCACAGACAAAGACATAATACGCCAGGCAAGAATTTTAAACCTAGCTCTTATAGGCGCGCGCCGGGCAGACGCCGATACGGTTCAGATTTCTGAAGATGAATGGCGAATAAGGCGTGCCGCTTGTGCCGGTATTGCTGGCATAGAGGTAGGTATTCTACCCGGAAATACCGTTGAAAATGGGCCAGCCTACGGGAATGATAATATTTATAGCGTGCTGGAGCGCAGTAATGCAGCATGGCGCCAAAAAATTACAGACGATGCGTCTATGCGGTCGGTTGTCCGTAA
>Ga0206890_1035_pt1 | contig 42220 bp, 46 predicted proteins | sample Alteio_BWOrgHeat_58_FD_152960 | JGI IMG/M metagenome (GOLD analysis project Ga0206890, IMG submission 152960) | Enriched cells from forest soil in Barre Woods Harvard Forest LTER site, Petersham, Massachusetts, United States - Alteio_BWOrgHeat_Nextera6 ... | reverse complement strand
ACGCCCAGGCGGCAAACCAGCCCGTCTCTCCATGGACTGCGAGCGCAAAAGCAGCTTCAAGACTGTTAAGGAAAATCTGGCAGTATGGATGCATACACTCCCTACCTTTTTTGCGCGGCAACAAGAAATTCTGTATTGCCTTTGGGCCCTTTGAGCGGGCTTTCCGTAATGCCTAACACAGACCAGTCCCCAAGTCCATTAAGCCAGGCGGTTATATCATCACAGACCTGCTGGTGCAGATCCGCATCGCGCACCACGCCGCCCTTGCCTACCTTGCCTTTGCCAACCTCAAACTGCGGCTTGATAAGCGCAATAAGCATTGCTCGGGAAGCGGCAAGCGCAAGTGCCGCCGGCAGCACGGTTTTTAAACTGATAAAACTTGCATCGCATACTATAAGCTCAGGCACTTGGGGAATGATATGCGCATCAAGATTCCTGGCGTTGGTTTTTTCGAGCACGGCAACGCGCGCATCCTGGCGCAGTTTCCAGTCAAGCTGGCCGTGGCCTACATCCACTGCATAGACTTTGGCGGCGCCGTTATGCAGCAACACATCGGTAAAGCCCCCGGTTGAAGCTCCCACATCAAGACAAATCTTGTCTTTTGCATCCACAGCAAAATACGCAAGTCCATGCGCGAGCTTCATACCTCCGCGTGATACCCAGGGGTGCTCCGCTTCGCGTATGGTAATGGACATATCTTGAGCCACCATATGACCGGGCTTATCGAGCTTCACCTCATTGCTATAGACCTTGCCTGCCGCAATGATTGCCTGCGCGCGGGTGCGCGACTCGGCAAGATTGCGTTCGACAAGAAGCATATCAAGGCGAATCTTAGCCATATAGAATAAATGATAGGATTATAACTATCGTCTTCTCGTAATCACAAACTCAGCCAGCGCGCGCAGATCATCCGCTTTTTTGTCAAATACTTCGAGATGGCCAATAGCCTGGGCGGAAAGAATTTGCGCCTGCTCCTTGGCGCGCTCAATGCCCAGCACTGAAACCAGTGTTGCCTTGCCCGCCTGCCTATCTTTATTGACGGCCTTGCCCGCCTCCGCGCGCGTGCCTTCGGCATCAAGCAGATCATCGGTAATCTGGAATGCAAGCCCCAAATCATGAGCATAACCCCGCAAGGCACTGCGCAGCATGCGCGCGCCTTTACCCAAAATTGCCCCTGCTTCGCACGACATGGCAAAAAGCTCACCGGTTTTCAGGCGTTGCAGGCGGATGATTTCATCAATGCTGAGTTTTTTCTTTTCCGCTTCCAGATCCATCATCTGGCCGCCGACCATGCCGCGATAGCCTGAAGCTACCGATAATGTGCGGATAAGCTCGCAGCGCACGGCCGGGTCGGCATGTACGCGTTCATCAGCCAGAACTTGAAACGCAAAAGTAAGCAGCGCATCCCCCGCCAAAATGGCAGCGGCTTCACCAAATACCACGTGGCAGCTTGGCTTGCCACGGCGCAGCGCATCATTATCCATGGCCGGCAAATCGTCATGAATCAGCGAATAGGTATGGATAAATTCGATGGCAGACGCAGTACACAAAGAGGCCTCGCGGCCAACGCCAAAAAGATTCGCGCAGGCTACCGTCAGGAAGGGGCGCAGGCGCTTGCCACCGGATAGAGCTGAATAACGCATGGCCTTAATGACCGTATCCTCACCGCCAATGGGAGAAGATTCGGTAGGCTTGTTATCATTCATCGGCTTGAAGGCCACTACGGTCGTGCCGCTGTCTTCACCGCCATCTGCGGGTAGAAGTTCATCCATCTTGCGCTGCAATGCTTCCGATACGTCTTGCAATGCCTGTTGTAAGCTGTCTTCCATGCTTTTCCCTTTTACTATCGTTTTTTAGCGATTTTATTTTTTCTTACGCGCCGTCGAGCGGCGCAGTAGTGATTTTTCCGTCTGCCGTCTGTATGATCTTTTCCACTTTCATTTTAGCATCGGCCAGTTTTTTCTGGCAGTGCTCCTTAAGCGCAGTGCCGCGAGTGTAATCAGCAATCGAGCTTTCAAGCTCCCCCTGCCCGGTCTCCAGCTTCCGCACTATAATCTCAAGCTCCTTGAGCGCCTGCTCAAAGCTCATGGATGCTATAGGATCTTCTTTGGTATTTGCCATATGCCCCTGATTTAAGACGGGGATAGTATGCAATATGGCCTTTTTCAGCAAGGAAATTTATGCGGAAGAAAATTAATATTAATGCCTGCTGGGAGTAGCTGCCAGAGATGGCTGGACACCGATATTCATGTCGGGCGTGGTGGAGACGGGAGAGATACTGTCATAACCGGTCAGTGAAGATAGGGGCACATCAGCCATCTGAAATTCCCGCATGCCAATACCTGCCCCTGCAACAGCCTGTGCAATTGACGGGGAAATTTGCGGCTGCAGTTCTATTGCATGGCCTAGCGCGGAGCCATTGCCGTTTAACCCTTGCAAGAACACACCGCCTGAACCAAAATCGGACGATGCGCCTGTGGGAGCAAGACCGCTCAAGGAGCCAATTTTTTCACCTACCGCACCGGCTATCTTATTCATTGCATTATTAAAACCATCAATGATTAAATCACCGACTGCATCCACAGATTTTACAAACCAATCCGTTATTCGCTGATCAAACGCCTGTAATGAAGACTGATGCAGCGCATTATCCTGTTCAAGAACTAAAGTATCTGCGGCCATTTACGGCTCCTGTTTCACGGCTTTGAAAGCACGCTTTGACTATCGCTAATTATAGCAAATTCAGCCAAAAGAGAATATGAATTATTTATGACAACGCGCTATTAATTCACCCTGTAAACAAAGCAGGGCGCATGGTTTGCGGTAAGTTTATGGCAGGCATTTTCAGCCTGATCTTCCGTAAGATTTATCAGGCGTGCTCGATGGATGGCGGCACCGTTATTATCGTCTGAAACCTTTATTACGGATGCATTCAATTCAGCCGGAGCCTGCTTCATGGCATTGGCCGCTGCAGCAGAAGCCTCAGTGACGGCCGCAAATGCTCCCACCTGTATGCCCCATTGCTCCCCTTGAACAGGAGCAATAGAAGCTTGCTGCTGTGCGGTAACTGCCGGAACAACATCGTCAGGCTTGCCTTCGTCGCCTGGAACGTCGCCCTCGCCTTCCATATATTCCGAAGTGCTTTCAGCTTTTGCGGGGAATAATGGCATTCTGCGGCGCTCAGCCGAGGCAAGATGTATATTCTTTCCTGCATCCAGGGATGCAAGCTGGGTAAAGGTTTTATCGAGCAAAGCTATCATCTTATCATCACGCGCTTTCCAGGTGCTGCCGCCCAGCACTACGGCAACAAGATGATGCCCATTACGATTAGCCGATGTCACGACGTTAAAGCCGGAAGCGCGAATATAGCCGGTTTTAATGCCATCTACCCCCTCATACCGCGTCATAACATGATTATGGGTGATGTAAGTAAGACCATGGAAAGTGAAGGACTCCGTTTTAAAGAACGGAAAGTATTGAGGGAAATCCCTGCGCAAGGCCAACCCGAGCATTGCCATGTCACGCGCTGTGGTCCGCTGCGCCGGATCGGGAAGGCCGGAAGCGTTGTAAAACAGCGTATGTTTCATGCCAAGCGTACGCGCCTTTTGCGTCATTTTCTGCGCAAATACGGATTCCGATCCACCACCCAGGGCCTCACCTAATGTAACGGCAGAATCATTGGCTGAACGCACGACAATACTTAAGATTGCATCCTTCACGGCGATGCGACTGCCCGGTTGAAGTGCAATATTAGTCTGGGGTTGTGAGGCGGCATGTTCCGAGACAGGAATAGTCTGATCAAGTCTCATTTTACCTTTCTTCAGTTCTTCAAAGGTAAGATACAGCGTCATCATCTTGGTCAATGAAGCGGGATAGCGCGGGGAATCTGCGTTTTCAGATTCAAGTATTTTTCCCGTATCCACATCGGCAATAAATGATGCAGGCTGTACCCGCATAGTCATCGCGGCATGGGTATGGCGGCAGCTATGTTTGTTTTTGCTGCGGCAATGTCCGGCTTTAGATTTAGCATGTTTGGATTTGCTCTTGCTGCCGTCGCTTTGCGTTTCCTGGGCGGATGCTGAAGAACCCCATACCGATGGCACAGCGCTATACAAAAATAACGCCGTAAATAACGCAATCAAAAAAGTCTGCCGATTCTTAGTAAATTCCATATCTTCCTGCCGCATTCATTTTTTATTCTTTTAATATTATGCCTTATCCCCTGATGCATAAGTATTGTATAAAAAATTCAACTTATAATCAAGCCCTAGGAGTAAAATACCATTTACACCACAGCATTTAGAAAGTTTTATTAAAAACCGGTTATAAATATTAAACTACACTGCAATCCGGTTGTCGTCAGGTTATAAGCCGTTGCACTTGTCGCGCAATTGGGAGTAAATCCCGTGGAATTCACCCAGGTCAATATAGTGCCGCTTCCGGGCAGCCCGTCATCAAATTTAGCATCAAAAGCAGCGGCTTCCTGGCCTGTAAGACCGACGCCCACCGGTAAATTCTTTGCAGAATAACTCCCAAAAATAAACACATGTCCATATGTGCCCGCAAAATAATTTGCATTGGCATTGGTCATTGCGCTGGTAATAATACCAACATAAGAAACGCCAAATCCCGCATTAGTGATACGGCTCTTTGGACTATTGCTGCCAATAACATGGTCACCGGCAGGAGGCGTGGCGCTGCTTGTATAACCTGCCGAGCCCACTATGCCCGTATAACTCCCCTGTATCAGCTGGGCATTGACAAGATGCTGCCAGAACAAAAAAGCCTCATAAAGATAGGTTGTGTCATACCCTGGGTAAGCAGATTCTGCAATCTGACCGTTGCCGTCTCCATTGCATGTCTGCGTACCCGTACCCGTCATGCCGGCGCAGTAAGTCGAATTGGTATAGGGCGTAGTAGCACCTGATGGGGATCCCCAATACCCTACCGCATTGGCAAAATCGCCGGGCAATGCGTTATATTTCTGCTGGAAGGAAAGCGCCGCACTCGTGTATTTTTGTTCATCAACCAGTATACTGTTGATCTGCGATTGCCGGATCAAAGATTGCCCCGCAATAATACCGCCAATCAGCAAACCAATGACCACCAGCACAACGGATAATTCTATCAGGGTAAATCCATTTTTCATTTTTTTACCAGTTTCATACCCATATTCATAATCACTTTTGATTTTGCTGCGCATTATATAACTTCCTTCAATACTGTCTCAGAATAAACAACAGCACACCCCATAGTATACCGTAAAGAAAAAGATAAATAAATTGATTATATGCCCGCAGGCTGTGCCAGCGGTACATATGCTTTGCGCTGGCGCTGCCATACTTTCTGAACCAGAGGAGCGTAAATCTGCTTTTCCGCCTCCATCAACAATACACCCCCAAATCCCGGGAAGAATTGGCTGCCTATACTTTCCCAAAAACGCGAAGAACGCAGCATGTAGCGCCATGTAGTGGGTGGAAAGAATAACGCAGAATTTGCCGAGAGCGGCGTAAAGGAATGCTCCGATAGCAACTGCCTTAACTGCCATGACGTAAAAGGCTGGCCATAAGCAAAAGGGCTGCGTGGTGAGCGCGCCCATATCCCGCGCCGATTAGGCACCACCATTAAAAGCCGGCCTGCAGGGGATAAAATCCGCCACAGTTCAGACATCATCTGGCGTACCTGCTCGCTGTTTTCAATCGCATGCACTACAAGCACACGGTTGATGCTATTATCGGCAAAAGGCAATTCGGCTTCGTCAGAAAGAAGAGAAAGATTACGTGCATTTGTAGGCCAATGGATGACCCCCTGTGCAGAGGACATGCAGGCAAAAACACTTTGCGCCTCTCCCAGAAACGGTAGTAGATAGGGCGTAGTAAACCCAAGTCCAAGCAGGCTATCGCCTTTTGCATCCGGCCAGAAACCGTGAATGCGTTTGCGCACCGCAAGACACGCCATCTGTCCCAGCGGCGACGCATAAAATTCTTTCAGTGCAATTACATCGGGCCAAAACATAGCTCAGCTATAACATAGCTGAATGGTAAGAGTCGAGAAAACAGAATATAATACCGAGCATTATTCGTTTTGCGTTTTATGCTTATGCGCTAACTCATCCAACTTATCAAGAATGGAGGCTGAATCCAGATTGGGATCAATACCCAGTCTGCGCAGGCGTTTATCTTCTGCGATTTCAAGAGCGATATTTTCTTCGCCGTTATTTTCTATTTCCTTTATAAGCTTGTCAGTAAATTTTTCTTTATTATCCATAACCAACCTTTCTATACAGCCGTAGCAGTAATGCGGGCGGCGCCATTAAATTTACTATCTGCCAGCGCATCAATGCGCTTTAACTTAAATACCGTATCCTCCTTAGCTGCTATAACGTCAGTATAAAATTTAATGCCAATAGATTTCTCAGGATCTTTGGGGTGCGGAACATCCGACATTTTCACTAATTTTTTTGGCATGCGGCTATTTTTATTGAGCCCTTCGCTTACTCTTTCAATATCTTTTTCCAATGCAATATCTTTTTGCTTAGATTCCGCATTCATAGCTGCAATTTCGTCCTTAGTTGCCTTGGGCGTATTCTCTTCAGTGCGCAAACACGTATAAGTATTTTTAGCAAACTTGCCAATAGGACAATCTGCAATATGCGTTTTTATTTGCCCTGCTACATATTTATGCAAGGCTCTTACATCCTCTTGTGTATATTCAGGAGGAAGAACCACCGTAAACTTAGGACCCGCATTATAAATGCGATCGGCAACACTCTTTATTCCCTCCGGAGGGTGTTTTAATGTCTTTAATCCATCAGTGATATATTTAGTGGTATCACGCAACGCCGCATCGGCAATCTCATAATTCAAATTATTGAGTCCGTTTAAATTCTGGAATTCAAATTCCACTATACGCGCACCTTGATAATGATTTTTCAATGCATCCGCATCAAAAAACCTGAAACGGTTTGTTTTTGCACGCGAAGCCGGATCCGGGGCATCAATGAAATGCCTGTAAAAATCAATTATCATGCGCAATATAGGCCCGTTAACATGGTTTAACCTTTTTCTATCCAGATCCAGGAAACGCTTTTCATCATTCCATACTAAGGGCGGCTCTCCATCGACAAGCTTATCAAGACTAAATTGCTTAAATGCCATTCGCATGCGCTGCATTTCGGGAGGTTCGTCCCTGAAGGGAATATTTGTCTTAAAAAATGGTGGCTGCACTATTCCTTCTTCGGCAAGGTGAATAGCTTCTAATGCCTGCTTAACATTCCCCTTATTCTGTTCAGACTGATAATTAAAGAAATCATGTGGGCTAACGCTTGCAGGGTTTGTCTTTATAAAACCTTCGTATTCATCGTGATATTCCCCACCAGGAGCAATGAGTGTCTGCCAATAGGCCTTGGTGCTTTCTTTGTATCTGCCAAGCGAGGCTCTTTTTTGAGCCTTCTCATCATCGCTAGGCTCTTCGTTATTATGATTGGCTTTAAAGAGCGGAACATATATCTGCTCAATATAACGATTCACTCTCTCGTCATCTATTAAACCGAATCTGAGAAACCCATCTTCCTCTTTACTTTGGGCAACACCACTATCTAAAGCCGTACGTATTGCAGCGGTAGTTTCTCTCTGACCAAGCTCAACCGAAGCAAATGCAGCGCCAAAACCAGGCAGCTTGCCTATTTTTTTGTGAGCTATGTCATGCACGCCAAATTGCGCGGCAAGCATATTGATTTCAGGGCGAATCTTTTCATTAATTACTTTATCCACTTCTGCTTTCGTGAGGCCGTAAACTGCCAGCTGCACTTCGTCACCCCCCGCCCGCACACCATGCACTTCAATCGCTTTATCTGGAAATGTATTCGCAAAACTACTTTTAAGAATCTGTGATATTTTATAAATCAGCTTGTTGGTGCCTTCTCTTCCAAGCGCACTGTCATTGGCGCCCCCCATATTAGTGAAGTCGCCTTCAATCAGGCAGACAGGCGTCTTGTTGGTCTTCGCATTAAAATGGGCAAGGCCAGCAACAAGAGGTTTACAACTCTTCTCATAAAACCCCGTTTCCCGGTCAATGGGAAAGCTTTGGGCAAAAATCTCATGGAAGCTTTTTAGATCCTCTTCATCAAGATTCAGACGCGCTTTTTCTATCAATAAATGTGCTATCGATATAGGATCAAGATGCAACTCTCTTTCGCTGGGTACTTTTGCTATTTCAGCTTCTGTAAGCTTAAGCTGTTTTCCAAACGATCTTTTTTCATCTCCCTTAACTTGTTTGAGATCTACATGGACACGCCCTGTTTTAGAAGGATCGAGTTCATCTTTTCTCGATAAACGCACACGAAATATATCAAGAAAGGCTTTTACATCGTCTTCAAATAGCAATGTTGGTGATTTGCTCACAAAGCGACTTCCACAAATTAACACGTATTTTCAGTAAGCATTCTATCATGCAAATATTACCGAGATGTTAATATTTAAAACATATCACTTTATATAACTATCTGTTATAAAACAATTATAGTTAATAATACCATGGATTCTTTGATTCCGCTTAGACAAACCAACCTATATACTATGGAAAAGATGATGATCTGCGCGGTAATTTAATCCGCGATAACCAGCTCTTTACAGAGCCTGCTGTTCGTTTGACACCCCGGAAGGAACATAGTTTAGGTTTATGCGTGAAAGCGTTTCGTTGACGAAGATCACTGGATGCGTCAGCAAGGCCTGCCCTGGCACTTCATGTGGCAGTGTATCCTGATGGTACTGGCAGATTCCAGATAGTTCCGGCCGTTTTTGCATCAACGTCTCAAGCCGGTATTCATATTCCATGAGTTTGGCAAAATTTTTCTTGGAGCCAAACTCCCATGTCATGTCCCCGGTTGCCCACAGTCCTTTATAGCCGTCGTTTAACGCTTGATCCAAAGCGTCTTCAAGCTTGTCCAGCATCATATCAACATCAAAACCACCATCCGCAGAGGTGATGGACTCCGAAGACAAAACCAAAGAAGCCCTGGCAACATTGCTTTCGACATTGACGTCCATGGCCGAGAGGATGGATCGTATGCCAGCCACCATTGGACGGCTATTCAGATATAGGCATCTATAGCCCTCATCCAGCTTTCGCTTTATCATAGCCGCCAGCGCGGGTAGCTGTTGTGAGGGTGGCCCTTCATAAATGAGGCATTGATGACGCGATTCGCGTTCCATAAGGTGGGTTTCTATCTGATTTTATAGTATTCTATTTTAAGATAAAACGGGCTTGCGTGCAATCTATTTTCACTTTTACAACCGTACAAAAATACTTAACGCAAATTTAATAAAATCGGTGATGGCTGGGAATCAAACCCGGAGGAGCGCTATAGCGACGATTAGCGACCAAGTGGAAGCGCAGCCTGCGTGGCGCTTGAACGCGAATTTAAAAATAATGTGGTGATCTGGGCGGGAATCGAACCCGCGACAACCTGATTAAAAGTCAGGTGCTCTACCGACTGAGCTACCAGATCACACTTGCTGCATCTTCAAAAGATGAGACCCGCAAAATAAGTACGCGCGGCAATTTGTCAATCATTATCCGTTCAATCACTCATATTAATGGAAGCATCCATCTTGACGTTGCCCTTCTTTAGCCTTAAGCCCTGATGCATGTTCAACTCTCTCTCTGGAAAACTAAATGGCATTCTTGGCAAGCTGCGCGGGCGCGGTGTGCTCACGGAAGCCGATATTGACGGTGCACTCCGCGAAGTCAGGATTGCCCTGCTGGAAGCCGATGTAGCGCTTCCCGTCGTCAAAGATTTTATCAACAGCCTCAAAGAAAAAGCCATAGGCGCTGAGGTTATAAAAAGCATCTCGCCGGCGCAGATGGTCATCAAGCTGGTGCAGGATCATTTAACCGAACTGCTGGGCAGCGAATATGCTGAGCTGAATCTCACCGCCACGCCGCCTGTTATTATTCTTATGGTCGGCCTGCAGGGATCGGGGAAAACCACCAGCAGCGGCAAACTCGCCCTGCGCCTTAAAAACCGCTATAATAAAAAAGTGCTGCTGGCCTCGCTCGACGTCTACCGCCCCGCTGCGCAGCAACAGCTGGATGTGCTCGCCAAGCAAGTTGGCGTTGGCTCATTGCCTATCATAGAAGGTGAAAAACCGCTCGCCATTACCAGACGTGCTTTAGAGATGGGCAAGCTTGAAGGGTATGACGTAGTCCTACTTGATACCGCGGGACGTCTGCATATAGATGACGAATTGATGGGCGAACTTGAGCAGGTCAAAAAGCTCAGCCAGCCGCTGGAAACCCTGCTCGTTGCCGATTCACTTACCGGTCAGGATGCGGTCAATATTGCCAAACAGTTCAATGAAAAAATCGGCATCACCGGCATTATCCTCACGCGCCTTGACGGTGATGGCCGCGGCGGTGCTGCGCTTTCCATGCGCTCTGTCACCGGCCAGCCCATTAAATTTGCCGGTGTCGGCGAAAAGCTGAGCGAGTTTGAAGAATTCCATCCCGCGCGTATCGCCAGCCGCATCCTCGATATGGGCGATGTGGTTTCGCTGGTTGAAAAAGCCGCCGAGTCCATCGACAAGGAAGAAGCCGAAAAGATGGCCGCCAAGATGCAGGAAGGCAGCTTTGATTTTGATGATCTGCTCTCCCAGCTGCGCAATATGAAAAAAATGGGCGGGCTTGGCAGCCTCATGGGCATGTTGCCCGGCATCGGAAAAATCAAGGAACAGATGGCAAATGCCAATATCGACGAAAGCCTGCTTGCGCGCCAGGAAGCCATCATTCTTTCCATGACCGCCAAGGAACGTAAAAATCCTAAACTGCTTAACGGCGGCCGCAAACAGCGCATCGCCAAGGGTTCCGGCACTACCGTCCAGGAAATCAATAAGCTTTACAAGGGCTGGCAGCAGATGGAAACCATGATGAAGCAAATGAAAAAGCTCGGCAAAAAAGGCATGCTGCGCGGGGGACTCAAGAACATCATTCCGGGAATGTGATTTTTCGCTTTAAATTCCTCCCCCTTAATGCTATAAGGCGCGCCTGAAATTTAATTCTTGGAAGGAAACCTCATGTCAACAGCACTGCGTTTTAGCCGCGGCGGATCGAAGAAAAACCCTTATTTCCGCCTCGTTGCGACCGATTCACGCAGCCCACGTGACAGCAAATTTATCGAAAAGCTGGGCACTTATAATCCCCTGCTCGCTAAAACCGATGAAAAACGCTTCACCTTCAATGCTGAACGCGTGAAATACTGGCTCGGAACCGGCGCGCAACCTTCTGAAACCGTGGCTCGTTTCCTTCGCGCTACCGGCGTCATCACCGCAAAACCCACCTATGTTGCTAAAGCCAAAGGCACCGGCAGCAAGAAAAAAGGCGGCGCAGAAGAAGCAGCTCCAGCGGCTCCTGCAGCGTAAGAGTGTTTTCCGTAATCTGGTTTCCGTATGAATACAGCCACGGAAAACAAACAACGGAAAACAGAAAACGGTAACCGTCTCATCCCCCTTGGCGTTATTACCACCGTGCACGGTATTCGCGGTGAGGTAAAAATCCGCAGCTTTACAGCCGATCCCGAGGACATTACGTCTTATGGACCGCTTACCGATAAGGCGGGAAAACGAACATTTGATGTTAAAGTCACCAGCCATACTAAAGACGTCTTGATTGCCAGCATCAAAGGCATCACCACCCGCGAAGATGCGGAGAAACTACGTAATATTGAACTATGCGTCCCGCGTTCTGCCCTGCCCGCCGCTGACGATGATGAATATTACTATGAAGATTTGGTAGGCGTAAAAGTGTTTACCGCCGAGGGCAACGCTTACGGCACTATCACCGCATTGCATAATTTTGGCGCGGGCGATCTGGTGATCATACGCCTTGAATCCGGTGCGGATGATATCATGCCTTTTACCAAAGCAACTTTTCCCAACATTAATATTAAAGAAGGCAAAGCGACCATTGAACTGCCTACTTTTATTAAGCAGGAAGAGTAACGTGTTTTCCGCTCATATCCTCACTCTTTTCCCGGAAATATTTCCCGGCCCCCTGGGGCATTCACTGGCGGGTAAGGCGCTTGAAAACGGCCTGTGGAGCCTAAAAACTTCACAGATACGCGACTTCGCCAAGGATAAGCACCAGACGGTTGACGATACCCCTTATGGCGGCGGCGCGGGCATGGTTATGCGCGCGGATGTGCTGGATGCCGCCATCACTCACGCCCATAGCCTATTGCCTAATGCCCAGCTCATCTATTTCACGCCGCGCGGCATTCCTTTTACACAAAAACTTGCTCATGAACTCACACAGAAAAATTTGATTTTGCTCTGCGGGCGCTATGAAGGCGTCGATGAACGCCTGCTGCAAACCCATAAACCGCTTGAAATAAGCATTGGCGATTATGTGCTTTCCGGCGGAGAAATAGCCGCAATCACGCTGCTGGATTCTTGTGTGAGGCTACTTCCCGGCGTCATGGGTGCATCGGAATCATTAAGCGAAGAAAGTTTCAGCCTGGACGGCGATTTTGCCGGGCTGCTTGAATATCCGCATTATACGAGACCCCCTATGTGGAACGGCCAGGAAGTGCCGGATGTTTTGTTATCAGGCCATCACGTGGACATACGAAATTGGCGCCTGCAGGAAGCGCAGACAACAACCAAAACCCGCAGGCCCGATTTATGGAAGAAATTTTTAGCTTAGCCACTGATTTTACTGGACTGCTTGAATATCTTAATTATAATGCGCCGCTCATTTTGAATGGACGCAAACCATCGGATATGCTATGGTCCGGCCGCGAGAAATATATAGAATTGGCGCGAACGCGCAAATGTTAAGGGGATAAGACCATGAATACGCTGCAGAAACTGGAACAAGAATATACCGCCAAACTCACCGAAGGCAAAAAAACTACTGACTTTTCACCCGGTGACACCGTGCGCGTCAATGTACGCATTATCGAAGGCGATAATGAACGTGTGCAGGCTTTTGAAGGCATCTGCATCGCCCGCAAAAATGCTGGCCTCAACTCCTCTTTCACGGTGCGCAAAATCAGCCATGGTGAAGGTGTGGAACGTATCTTCCCGCTTCACTCGCCGCGCCTTGACAGCATCGACCTGGTGCGCCGTGGTGACGTGCGCCGCGCCAAGCTTTACTACCTTCGTGGCCTGACCGGTAAGGCAGCACGAATTCGTGAAAAGCGCGATGTGATTACCGCCACAGACACTGCTGCTGAATAAATCAATCAAGGGGCGAGGACCAAGGAGCGAGGTTCTTAGAAGCCTCGTAACTCGCTCCTGTTAACTTGTCCCTGTTCATATGTCAAAAACACTCTACGACAAAATATTTGAATCCCATCTTGTCCAGCAAGCCGATGATGGCACCTGCCTTCTCTATATAGACCGCCATCTCGTGCATGAAGTCACCAGCCCGCAGGCCTTTGAAGGACTTCGCGTGGCAAAGCGCAAAGTGCGCCGTCCCGATGCAACGCTTGCGGTTGCTGACCATAACGTCCCCACCACTCCTGATCGCGCCCAAGGCATCAAAGACGAAACCTCGCGCATCCAGGTGCAGACGCTGGAAGATAATTGCAAAGAATTCGGTGTTACTTATTTCAAGATGGATGATAAACGTCAGGGCATTGTCCATATCGTCGGCCCCGAACAGGGCCTGACTCAGCCCGGAATGATTATTGTCTGCGGTGATTCGCATACGGCAACGCATGGCGCATTTGGCGCAGTGGCGTTTGGCATCGGCACCAGTGAAGTCGAACACGTGCTCGCCACGCAAACCCTTATCCAGAAGCATGCCAAGAATATGCTCGTGCGCGTGGAAGGCGATTTGCTTCCCGGTGTTACCGCTAAAGATTTAGTGCTCGCCATCATCGGTAAAATCGGCACTGCAGGCGGCACAGGTTATGTTATCGAATATGCTGGCAACGCCATCAAAAATCTTTCCATGGAAGGCCGCATGACGGTCTGTAATATGTCGATTGAAGCAGGCGCGCGCGCGGGCTTAATCGCTCCCGATGAAACAACTTTTGCTTATCTCAAAGGCCGCCCCATGGCGCCGCAAGGCAAAGACTGGGATAAGGCCGTTGCTTACTGGAAAACATTCGTATCGGATGCGGATGCTAAATACGATACGGAAGTCGTGCTTCACACCAAAGATATCGTACCGCAAGTTACCTGGGGCACCAGTCCGCAAGACGTATTGCCCATCACCGGCTTCGTGCCCAATCCCAAGGACGAAAAAGACGAAAACCGCCGCAAGACTATCGAGCGGGCGCTTGAATATATGGGGCTCACTGCCGGCACCAAACTTACCGACGTTACTATCGACAAAGTATTCATCGGTTCCTGCACCAATGGCCGCATTGAAGATTTCCGCGAAGTTGCCAAAGTCGTCAAAGGCAAAAAAGTTTCCGGCAACGTGAAGCTCGCCATGATTGTGCCAGGCTCCGGGCTGGTTAAAGAGCAAGCTGAGAAGGAAGGCCTTCATACCATATTCCTTGAAGCGGGATTTGAATGGCGCGAGCCCGGCTGCTCCATGTGCCTGGCCATGAACGCTGATAAGCTAGAGCCCGGCGAACGCTGCGCCTCCACCTCCAACCGCAACTTCGAAGGCCGCCAGGGCCGCGGTGGACGCACGCATCTGATGTCCCCCGTTATGGCCGCCGCCGCTGCAATTAAAGGCAAGTTGGCGGATATACGGGAATTACATTAATGATAATAGATGCAGATAAGAAATTATTTGAGTCATTAAAAGAAGCAATGCTGATAACTGACTTAGGAACCCGTGTAGGAACGATACGTCTACGTTCTAAATCAGATACAGAGTTTGCTACTCAGGCGCTGGGAATAATAGTAAATAAATTACATGATATCGATATTGATCCACAAACTTTTTTTGGATCACAGCAACATGAAGAGCCATTATCAAAGCGATTGATCGCACTTAAATCCATAGGATGGAAAAGACTTGTTGATAAAATTAAAATAACCCAAAATGCGCGATTAGCATCAGAGAGATAAATTATGCACCCCTTCACCACACTCACCGCCATTGCTGCACCACTGCCGATTGAAAATATCGACACGGATATGATTATCCCCAAGCAGTTCTTAAAGACCATCAAGCGCACCGGCCTTAAGGAAGGCCTGTTTTATGAAATGCGTTTTGACGTGAACGGCAAGCGCAATGATGATTTCGTGCTCCACCGCGAGCCTTATACCCATGCGCAGATTCTCGTGGCGCGCGATAATTTCGGCTGTGGCTCTTCACGCGAGCATGCACCCTGGGCGCTGCTGGATTTCGGCATACGCTGTGTGATTGCCCCATCCTTCGCCGATATTTTTTATAATAACTGTTTCAAGAATGGCATCCTGCCGCTTGCCTTGCCAGCCGATGCAGTCAGCAAACTCATGCAGACCGCCGAGGCCGGGCAAAACATTAAAATCGATTTGCTGGCCCAGACTGTAAGCGCAGGCAATCATTCATTCTCGTTTGAGATTGATCCATTCCGCAAACATTGCCTGCAAAACGGCCTTGACGATATCGGCCTCACCATGCAGAAACTGCCCGCAATTGACAGTTTTGAATCTTCACATAAACCGGTAACACCTTGGCTATATAGTTAACCTTATTTGTCATCCCTGCGAAAGCAGGGATCTCTGCCCGTAATAAAGAGATTCCAGCTTCCGCTGGAATGACACTAAAAAGAAAGTATGTATGAAACAATTCATCCTCATTGCTTACGATGCTAAAGACGAAGGCGCTTATGATCGCCGCCTGAAATCCCGTGCCGCGCATATCGAGTATATAAACACATGGCGTGCTAAGGGTAATGTAATTTGCGGCGTGGCAATTACCGATGATGCTGGCAAAATGATTGGCTCTGTCATTGTTGCTAATTTCCCCTCACGTGCAGAATTTGACGAGTGGCTTAAGGGTGAGGCTTATGTAATAGGCAAAGTCTGGGATGACATCACCGTCCTAAACGGCCAGCTCGGCCCCTCGTTTCAAGACTTAATCAAGAAGGCAGCGTAACATGACCCATAAACATATTCTCCTCCTCCCCGGTGACGGCATCGGCCCGGAAGTAGTCGCAGAAGCGGAAAAAATTATTGCCTGGTTTAATCAGCATCGCGGCACGCATTTTACTACCAGCACCGCGTATGTTGGCGGCATTGCTTATGACAAAACCGGCAATCCCCTACCCAAAGAAACGCTCGATGCCGCACATAAAGCCGATGCACTTTTGCTGGGCGCAGTCGGCGGTCCTAAATGGGAATCGCTTGAATATGCTGCGCGCCCCGAACGCGGGCTTTTGGGCTTGCGTAAAGAACTGGGATTATTCGCCAATATCCGCCCTGCCATCTGTTTTGATGCGCTGGCCGATGCCTCAACGCTCAAGCGTGACGTCATTGCCGGGCTTGATATCGTCATCGTGCGCGAACTCACCGGCGACGTTTATTTCGGCACCCCACGCGGGGTGGAAACGCTGCCAGACGGCACGCGCAAAGGCGTCAACACCATGGTGTACACCAGCCCTGAAGTGCACCGTATCGCGCGCGTGGCATTTGAGCTCGCTGAAAAACGCAACAAAAAAGTCTGCTCGGTTGATAAGGCCAATGTGCTTGAATGCACGGAAATGTGGCGCGAGGAAGTGCAGAAAATCCGCAACAGCGAATATAAGAGCATCGCGCTTTCACATATGTATGTTGATAACGCTGCCATGCAGCTGGTGCGCAATCCTAAGCAGTTTGACGTGATGGTAACCGGCAATATCTTCGGCGATATTCTCTCTGATTGCGCCGCCATGCTCACCGGCTCGCTCGGTATGTTGCCCTCAGCATCGCTCGGCGCCAAAGATAAAAACGGAAAAACGCCTGCCCTTTACGAACCTGTTCACGGCAGCGCGCCCGATATTGCCGGCAAAGGCATCGCCAATCCCATAGCCACTCTTTTGAGCTTTGCCATGATGCTGCGTTATTCGTTTGATTTGGGCAAAGACGCTGATTTATTGGAAAAGGCTGTGACCGCCGTGCTCGCCCAAGGCCTGCGCACTGCCGACATCATGCAGGACGGCGCCACCAAGGTATCCACTTCCGGCATGGGTGATGCGGTGCTAAAAGCGCTTGCAACCGTTGCAAAAGAGAGCGAAAAAGCAGCTTAATTATTAATTGGAAATAGTCTTATGGCATATAAAGTCGCAGTGGTCGGCGCTACGGGTAATGTAGGCCGCGAAATCATCAACATCCTTGCGGAACGGAAATTTCCCATACGTGAATTGGTTGCCTTGGCATCCGACAAATCACGTGGCAAGGAAATCAGCTTTGGTGACACTAAAATTCTTAAATGCAAAATTCTCGATGACTATGATTTTGCCGGCACGGATATCGCGCTCTTTTCGCCTGGCGCATCCGTTTCTAAAATTCATGCGCCGCGCGCAGCTGAGCAAGGCTGCGTCGTAATCGATAACACTTCTTATTTCCGCATGGATAAAGACATCCCGCTTGTGGTGCCTGAAGTAAATCCTGAAGTGCTTGATGGTTTCCGCAAACGTAATATCATCGCCAACCCCAACTGCTCTACTATACAAATGGTGGTAGCGCTTAAACCATTGCATGACGCAGCGACCATTAAACGCATCGTGGTTTCAACCTACCAATCGGTTTCCGGCGCCGGTAAAGAAGGTATGGATGAATTATTTTCCCAGACCAAGGATTTATTTGTCCATGAGCATAAAACGCCCAAGAAATTTACCAAGCGCATTGCGTTCAATGTAATTCCGCATATTGACGTATTCATGGAAGACGGCAGCACCAAGGAAGAATGGAAAATGGTGCAGGAAACCAAAAAAATCCTCGATCCCAATATTGAAGTTACCGCCACCTGCGTGCGTGTGCCGGTGTTTGTCGGCCACTCCGAATCCATTAACATTGAATTTGAACGTCCGCTCTCTGCTGAAGAAGCACGTGAAATTCTTGATGAAGCCCCAGGCGTTGTCGTTATTGATAACCCCCATGAAAATGGCTATCAAAGCCCTGCGGAAGCTGCAGGGGAAGACGCCGTTTTTGTGTCGCGCATCCGCGAAGATAAGACGGTGGAAAACGGGCTCAACCTTTGGGTGGTTTCCGACAATCTTCGCAAAGGCGCCGCGCTTAACGCAGTGCAGATTGCCGAGGAACTGATTGCCAACTATAATTTGCAGCCCATGCAGGTAGCGTAAGTGGACCGGATTAAACGAGCTTGGTGCGGAGATGAAAAACTCTGGGTCGTGTTTTGGATTTATGGGGTGATTCCCAATTCTTTATTCGTCATCTGTTCACAATCAGCTATACATTTTCCCGATACGTCTTTGTCTAAATTTGGAATTGCTCCAGTATTGCTGACGGTACTACTAACTTATTTAGTTTGGTCTCTTGTTTCAATATGGCGGTGTGCATTTAATACAAAATGGCTTGGATGGGGATATATCGCCCGCACCATAGTAATTCTCGAAGTGATTCAGCAAATTTTAGGATTACTACTGATAGCCTATATTTCTATCCTCTGGAAATAATTACTGCCCTTTTGAAGTATCCTGCATGCGCTGTGCTTCCCATTTCTTCATCAAGGCAATTTCGCGCTTCTGCGCCGCGATGATATTTCTGGCCAACTTGCGAAGCTCAGGGTCTGTGCCGTATTCAAGCTCGACCCGGGCCATATCCACAGCGCCCTGGTGATGGGGAATCATCATCATGGCAAAATCCATATCCGTGTCACCCGTGGGAGACATTTTCATATCCCGGTTCATTTTCATCATGCTGGCGCGGAATTCCTTATCAGAAGGATTTTCCAGCGTCTCCGGCGCACTGAAACTGCAGGCTGTAACATCGGCAAGTAAAACAAGGCTGATAAGAGCTCTGATATGTGTTTTATAAAACATACTTCTTCTCCTATAAATGACTGACCGTTTATAACGGCAATAAACTTTACTTAAACAACTTTGAGAATGCACGTGCCTTACGTTTTTTCCAATGCCCGCGGTGATAAGCATCCGAGGCCAGCAGCGGCAATACCGAGGTCGCCTCCGCATACACCATCTGTTCAAAGGCGGTGTCCACCTTGCCCCATGAGCAGGCTTCTTTCAGCGTCGAAGAACTGCAGGCTCCGTCGCGCACGTCGGCTACGGTAATCTGCACCGCGTATTTATGCATATCGACTTCTTTACCTAAAATTTCAGCGCATACCACCGTATCCTGCGCAAAATTCTTAGGCACGCCGCCGCCAATCATAAGCAAGCCAGAGGTTTTGCTTTTGAGTTTAATCTCGGTGAGTTCTCGGAAATCACGGATGGAATCGAGCGTAATATGCTTCTTGGGATTCTTTTCCTGATGCAGCACAAGCCCGAATCCTGCGGAAGAATCGGTAAATGCCGGGCAGAAAATCGGAACATCATGCTCATAAGCCGTCTGCACCAGCGAGCCTTTTTTCTTGGCATTTTTGGTAAGATAGCGGCCCATCTCGCGGATGAACTCGCGTGAGGAATAGGGTTTAGCAGGCAGGCTGTCTGCAATCTTGGCAATTGTGCCGTCGCAGTTCTGCAAATCTTCTTCATCAATATAAGTATCGTAAATGCGATCGATATAGGTATCGCGCAGCAATTTATCGTCAATGAACGGGGTGCCCTGGTAATGCTTGAATCCCAGCGCTTCAAAGAAATCCATATCGACAATGGCGGCACCAGTCGCAACAATCGCATCCACCATGTTGTATTTCACTAAATCAGAATAAAGCTGCATGCAGCCGCCAGCTGAAGTGGAACCGGCAATCGTCAGGATAACGCTGCAATCTTTATCTGCGAGCATACGGTTAAAAATGGCCGTTGCTTTGGCAAGGTCACGCGAGGTAAACGACATCTTATCCATGGAATTAATAATCGGGCGCGCATCAAATGAAGTGATGTCGATATGCTCTACAACTTGCGAAAGCAATTCCTGCTTCAGGGTTTTCTTTGGTGATTTCTTGGTTGCCGCCTTCATATTTCCGTCCTCTTATTTACGTTTTAATTTTTTATATGCTTTGTCATTTCTCAAAAAAACTCTTGTCATTCCCGTGCAGACGGGAATCTTAAGATCCCCGCCTTCGCGGGGATGACAGATACGTGATAGTTATAACCCAAACAAACTCAGCATCGGCGCATCGGCGACCTCGGCCTGCTTATCGGAGAAGAATCCATTGAACTTTGTGCGCATGGTCTGGCCATATGCGCCTAATCCGCCGATTTCAATCCAATCGCCTTCGGCAATATCCGCCGGCAGCATGAAAGGCCCCTTCATTGCATCAAGCGAATCGCAGGTTGGGCCAAAAAGCTTGAACGATTCCAACTCACCGCTGAAGCTCTCCAATGGACGTATGGCGCGCGTGGGGTATACAAACCCTGGATAGCCGGCATCAAACAGGCTGCCGTACACGCCGTCATTAATATAGAGCGCATTGCCTTTACGCAGTTCCACCTTTACCACGACAGAGCCGTTTTCAGCCACAAGCGCCCTGCCTGGTTCACAGAACACATCCATTCCACCGGCAAATCCATTTTCATCCAGTGCAGCACGGATCGTATCCATATAGCCTTGCAAAGAAGGCGGAGCCAGATCGGGATAGATAGAGGGGAAGCCGCCGCCAACATCCACAGACTCAACAGCAACGCCTGCATCGTCAATCAACGCGCGGGTCTTTGCCATGGCAACGCGGTAGTCCGCGGGATCCATGCATTGTGAACCGACATGGAAACACACGCCAAGCTTGCTTGCTACGTCACGCGCCGCGCGCAGCAAGGTTACTGCTTCTTCTCCCTGCACGCCGAATTTGCCCTGCAGGCTGTAGGCAGCATGATCGTTGGGAATGGAAAGACGTATATAGAGAGTGAGGTCTTTGGCGTGCTGAGTCATCTCCTGAATTTTTTTCAATTCATCGAGCGAATCGAGCGAAAAGCTGCGAATGCCGAATTTATGATAGGCATGCAGGATCGATTCGCGGCTCTTGACCGGATGCATGTAATGCATCATCGCCTTGGGGCATTCGCGCGCAACCAGTTCAATTTCTGCAAGTGATGCCACGTCGAAATGGCGCACACCCGCTTTGAAGATCGTTTTTAATACGTAAGGTTCGGGATTGGTTTTCACCGCATACATCACCTGGCCGGGAAACGCAGACACAAAAAACTTGGTCGCAGTTTTTATGGCATGGGGGCGCAAACAATGTACAGGCTCGGAAGGTTTCATGCGCTCAACCAGGTCCTGTGCGGACGCAAATTTCGGGAGCGCGGACGGCTTCAGCGGAAGCGGATTATTTAATAGTAGAAATTGTTGGTTGCGATTAACGCGTGCAGGTTTTGCGTGGGGTATTTTGTTCATCTCTTATGGAATTCCTTTTATCAATGGTGAAGTTGCTATGGGATCTTGCAGCGGAAGAAAATAAACATATAAAACTCATCAGTTGTTAAAAGGGCGTTTCCGGCGAACCAAAGTTCCGACTGAAACTAAAAGTGTCCATACAGGAAACAGACGGGATAATAAAGCATTTTCTCCTATTATTTAATGATTTTTTTAGCTTTAAATGCATTTTTTACATGTTTTTAACGATGCGTGACAAAAAAACGTTGCTGTACTGATGAACTCCATGAATGATGCGCGCATGAAAAACTCTTTTAAACTTAAACAGCCGAGCGTCATTCCGGGCTTCGGATTCGCGCTAGGATTCACGCTGCTATACCTCACGCTTATCGTGATAATACCGCTTTCAGGTCTGTTTATTAAAACCGCCACTATGCCCTGGCACACATTTGTAAGCACGGTGACTGCGCCGCGCGTAATGTCCGCCTATAAAATAAGTTTCGGCATTTCGTTTATTGCGGCGCTGGTCAATGTCTTCTTTGGACTTATCATCGCCTGGGTGCTCGTGCGCTACAAACTACCAATGAAAAAATTGTTCGATGCTATGATTGATTTACCGTTTGCACTTCCTACCGCCGTTGCCGGTATTGCGCTTTCAACACTCTATTCGCCGCATGGGTGGATTGGCGAGTTGCTGGCACCATTGGGTATTCGCCTCGCCTTTAATCCGGCAGGCATTACCATAGCGCTTATATTTGTTGGCCTGCCGTTTGTCGTGCGGACCGTCGAACCCCTGCTGCAGGATATGGATGCGGAACTCGAAGAAGCTGCGGCAGGATTAGGTGCCAGCCGCTGGCAGACTTTTTCCAGAATCATTTTTCCTTATATCTGCCCTGCATTGCTTACAGGATTCGCCATGGCGTTTGCCAGGGGCCTGGGCGAATACGGTTCCGTCATATTCATCGCAGGCAATGTGCCCATGGTGTCTGAAATCGTGCCGCTCGTCATCATCACAAAACTAGAACAATATGATTATGCCGGTGCAACTGCTATTGCGCTTACCATGCTGCTGGCGTCATTTATATTACTTCTTATAATCAATCTACTGCAACGCTGGGGCAACGGGAGGATGAAATCATGAAAGCATCCCTCATCACTGAATCGCTGCAGGTGCGCGTATTGCTAAGCGTGGTGGCTGTATTATTTATTGCCATATTCGTAGGCCTGCCGCTGGCCATTGTTTTTGCTGAAGCGCTTAGTAAAGGCTTCCAGGCCTATACAAATGCCATCATGAGCGAAAATGCACGCTCGGCCATTAAACTCACATTGTTGGTGGCGGCCATTGCCGTGCCCTGCAATATGGTGTTCGGGCTTGCAGCGAGTTGGGCAATTACCAAATTTGAATTTGCCGGCAAGCGCCTGCTTATTACTTTCATTGAGCTGCCCTTCTCTGTTTCGCCGGTTATTTCCGGTCTTATCTATGTGCTATTATTTGGCACAAATAGTATGCTCGGCGAATGGCTTGATCGCCACGACATACAAATTATCTTTGCCGTGCCTGGCCTTGTCATTGCCACTATCTTCGTTACCTTTCCATTTATCGCCCGCGAGCTTATTCCATTGATGGAAGAACAGGGCACTGAATCGGAAGAAGCCGCCATCATGCTGGGTGCCAGCGGCTGGCAGACCTTCTGGCATGTCACCTTACCCAATATTAAATGGGGATTATTTTACGGCGTACTATTATGCAATGCTCGCGCTATGGGTGAATTCGGCGCCGTCTCTGTTGTTTCTGGCCATATCAGTGGCCTTACCAACACTATTCCGCTTCATGTAGAGATACTCTATAACGAATATAACTTCGCTGCCGCGTTTGCTGTCGCTTCCATTTTAACACTGCTTGCGTTATGTACACTGCTCATCAAGAGCATTATTGAATATTATTTCCCGTACGAAGTGAAAGCGCTGCATTAATCATGAGCATCCAGGTCCGCAATATCATCAAGCATTATGGCGACACCAATGTGCTTGATAATGTAAGTCTTGAGGTAAAGTCAGGCGAGCTGATTGCGCTCTTGGGACCATCAGGTTCTGGCAAGACAACCTTGCTGCGTATTATCGCCGGCATGGAAATGGCGGATTCCGGCACCGTGCTTCTCGACGGGCGCGAGGCGTTGTCACAGAAAGCGGGCGAGCGCCGCGTCGGGTTTGTGTTCCAGCATTACGCATTATTCAAACATATGACGGTGTTTGAAAACGTCGCATTCGGCTTGCGCGTGCGGCCGAAGAATGAACGGTTGGAAGAAAAGGAAATACGGCGCAAGGTGATGCAGTTGCTTACGCTTGTGCATCTTGATAAATTCCATGATCGCTATCCTTCGCATCTCTCCGGCGGGCAGCGTCAGCGCGTGGCACTTGCCCGCGCACTGGCGGTCGAACCCAAGCTCCTGCTACTGGATGAGCCTTTCGGCGCGCTTGATTCCAAAGTGCGCAAAGAGCTTCGCCGCTGGATGCGCCGTCTGCATGACGAAATCCATGTCACCAGTATTTTCGTCACCCACGATCAGGAAGAAGCGATGGAAGTAGCTGATCGCGTGATTGTGATGAGCAACGGCAAAATTGAACAGATGGGCACGCCCGGTGAAGTTTATCACCAGCCTGCCAATAGCTTCGTCTATGATTTCCTTGGCAATTATAATGTATTTGAAGGCTGGAAGGATGAAGAAGGCAATACCCATCTGCTGGAATATGATGTGAAAGAAGATGAACCCGCTTCACAAACAGTGCCACTGCCACGCCCCGGCGGCTGGATGAGCCGTTACCCTGAAATCACCCATCTGCTGCGCAAGGTGCTGCCGGGTGTTTTACCGGGTGATACTTCTATACTGCCTATACAAAAGAAAAAGGCCGCGCGGCCTAACTATGACAAGCCGGTTAAGTTATTTGCACGTCCTCATGAATTATTCGTGGCGAAAAGCCCGGACGAGCATGAATATATCCGCGCTCAGGTAATTCACATCAATCCTGCCGGACCACTTGTTAAAGTGGAAATGGAGCGGCGCAACGGCAATGTGCTCACTGCAGAAGTACCCAAGGATGTAATTGATATGCTGGCAATCCAGAAAAATGATGTGGTGTTTGTACGCCCTAAGAACACGCGTGTTTTTGAGGGTAGCTAGAATAGGTAAAGTGTGATATAAAAATATCCCGCTTCAATTACACTTTATTATCTTATGCTCTGGGGCTTATTATTAAAGCGATTGATTGCCCGTGGTTCTCTGCGCGTCACCGATGCAAAGGGTAAGGATCATTATTACGGTAACCAGGGTGAGTTGCCGGCTGCGCATATCCGTCTGCATGATAAAAGATTGCATCTGAATTTACTACTGAATCCAGGCCTGCATGTCGGCGAAGCCTATATGAACGGCACGCTGACGGTAGAATCAGGCAGCACGCTGCGTGATGTGCTTACACTCTTTATAATGAATCTACAGCTTGAGCGCCCGCCAGCTATGCGCTGGATTGAAAGGCTGGATCGCTGCCTGCGCGCCATACAGCAATATAATCCTGTCTCGCGCACGCGCGGCAATGTCGCCCATCATTATGATCTTAATGAAAAGCTTTATGAATCTTTTCTTGATAAAGACATGCAATATTCCTGCGCCTACTTTACCGATGAACAGGAATCGCTGGAAGAAGCGCAATATAATAAGAAAAAACACATTGCTGCTAAATTGCAGATTACGCCCGGCATGCGCGTGCTCGATATCGGCTGCGGGTTTGGCGGCATGGCATTATATCTGGCGCGTGAACTGGGAGCGCATGTGGTGGGCCTTACGCTTTCAGAAGAACAATTGACCCGCGCGCGTGAACGCGCGCGCGAAGAAGGATTGGAACGTCAGGTGGAATTCCACCTGCGCGATTACCGCAATGAAACCGGCGAATATGACCGTATTGTTTCAGTGGGCATGTTTGAGCATGTGGGTGTACTTTATTATCCCGATTATTTTGCCAAGGTAAAATCCCTGCTCAAGCCCGACGGCATCGCTCTGATTCACTCGATCAGCCGCGCCGATGGTCCCGGCACTACCAACCAGTGGCTGCGCAAATATATATTCCCCGGCGGCTATTCCCCGGCTATGTCGGAAGTGCTGCCGGTCATTGAACAGTGTGGTCTATGGATAACCGACATTGAAATACTGCGCATGCATTATGCGCTCACAATAGCCGAATGGTACCGACGTTTTGAAGCTAACCGCCAGAAGATTGCTAGCCTTTACGATGAACGGTTCTGCCGTATGTGGGAATTTTATTTGCTGGCCTGTGAATTACAGTTCAGCCATTGCGATATGATGGTCTTCCAGATGCAGATCACCCGCGATATGAAAGCCGTGCCTTTTACGCGCGACTATATATTCGAATGCGAGCGCGCGCTTAGCAATACGCAGAAGCTTCCTTCACCAAAGCGCTACGCGGTGCATTAATATTGTGCCCTACCGAAAACAGGGTATTGAAATAGGGATTATTCCCTGATATAATATTCTTCATAATAATGTCATCCCTGCGCAAGCAGGGATCTCAGGCCGTGTATTATTTTGCATGAGCCCCCGTGTCGTAGCACTGGGTGACAAATTCACAAAAATCGAGGAACGACGTATTAACCAAAATGGAACAATCATGCAAAAAGTGAGGTGAGGTCTAGTCTAGCCTAGTTTCCTGCCGGGAGAGGATTAAGGTGAGGAACAGGCCTGACAGATTTGCCTTCAACCTAACCGATTTACCCTCACTCTGCCCCTCTCCCAAAGGGAGAAGGAATGGCACAGATCACAACAAATCGAGGAACAACGTGATAAGACGTACCAAAATGAAACAAACAAGGTTAGGAGTAGCCTAACAAAACATAACAAATCGAGGAACGACGTATTAAGAATCTTGCGAGTAACCCAACTTATTTGCATAGTACCCCATATGAGCATCAAAATCGTTACCTGGAACGTCAATTCCATCAAATCACGCCTGCACCAGCTTCTGCCTTGGCTCAAGGAATATACGCCGGACGTTGTTTTGTTACAGGAACTCAAAACAACTAACGACACGTTTCCCTACATGGAGATTGAGGAGCTCGGCTACAACATCAAAGCACACGGGCAAAAAACCTATAACGGCGTTGCCATACTTTCTAAATTCCCGATTGATGATGTCCGCACCATCCTGCCTGGTGAAGATTCCGATCAGGAAGCGCGCTATATTGAAGCGGTAGTGAGCCTGAAAGACGCAGCACTGCGCGTAGCATCGATTTATGTGCCCAATGGCCAGTCGCCTGATTCCGATAAATTCCAATACAAGCTGCGCTTTTTCAAGCGGCTGCGCGCGCATGTGGAATCGCTGCTGTGCCTGGAGGAAACGCTCGTTCTGGGAGGCGATTACAATGTTGCACCCTGCCCCATCGACGTCTACGATCCAGAGCGTCTTGATGGCACCGTATGCTATCATCCTTTAGAGCGCGAACAGTTGCGCGCGCTCAGCTATTTGGGGCTGACGGATGCATTCCGTGCTATTAATCCTGCTCAGCAGCATTTCAGCTGGTGGGATTACCGCAGCAATGGCTATGAGGCAGGTTACGGCATGCGCATCGATCATCTGCTGCTTTCGCCGCAGGCTGCTGATAAACTGCAATCATGTGAAATTATGCATACGCTGCGCGGTCAGGAAAAGCCGTCCGATCACGCGCCGGTGAGTTGCATTATAAACACCTAAACGGCTATTTCCATTTCTCTGGGCTGGCTGCTTGCTTTATCGGTATAATTTGAGGGAGGTTGGGTATTAAAGCGCATGGCGGGTTTTGATGTGTTTGTAACAAATCGCTTATTTTGCTCTTCCAGCGTCTTATTCTCTGGCTCTTCAGGAAGATAATCAACTTTGCGCTTTGCTTTATTGGTAACGGCTTCGGTTACCGCTTTTGCTAAAGTTCTTCTCTCCTGATCTTCTTCCTTCTTATTAATAATCTTGGCAAAGCTACGGCTAAAACCATACAATAACGTTGTGCAAAGCGCCGTATAGATACCTTCAAAGGCTGCAACAAAGCCTGTCTGCCATTTGCTGCCTGCGGTAACATCTTCCAGCGCTTTTAAGTCGATATTCTGTTTTGTAAAAAAATTTGCTGTTTTTGCTGATGCATCAATAATTTTCCCGCCAATCAATTTATCAATAACCAATACCGTAGCAAATGTAGCAACCCGTCCGCCAATTACGCTTCTCCATCCCTGATCAGGCTCCTTGGCATATTGAGAAGGATCGGTAGGTTCCGTGCCCAACACCCGATCAATAAATTGTGATATTTTTTCGCGGCTATCTTCAAACAATTTAGCCGGCACCGTAAGAAGTGTTCCGACTAGAAATGAAACCAACACCATGGCATGGCCCTTGGCATTCCTGGTTTTTTCTGCACTTGCTGGAATGTTTTTTAAAAGAGGTGACTTTTCTATGACTTCCGCCAGATTATTATACTGCTCATTTGCCCAGCCTTTTCCGTAACGTCCCTCTCTAGTGCCCCAAACAGAAGCTACAAATATCGCACCAAACGTAACTAAAGGATAAACAATAAAGTCAAAAATTATATTGCCGACTGTGCGGCGTTTACGATGATGAGAGTTGGATGATTTGTCGGCACCCTGCGCAGGCAAAGCCTTAGCCTCACCTGTTTCAGGTTTCTTATCTTCTATCGTGTCGTTTACAGCAACCATACTGATTTCCGGACCTTTTCCCTCACTCACATAATAATATATTTAAGGACTTATTGTGTGACATTTATATGAAGATTAGGCCTTATTTGTAATCATTTGGTAAATTATATGCTAGAATGCGGTGGGCTATTACTGATGAGGCTTATATGACTGATAAACCTGACTATAAAAGCTTATCTGAACCAGAACAGAAAGCGGTCGATTTTTATCTCATGCTACGTGAAGCCAGCGGGATTGAAATTACGGATCACACACGGGATATCCAACGTAATTTAATGCTTTCTACCCAGGGCATAGGCATAGACAAGCTTATACGAATATATTGCAGCAAGGAAAATACATCGATTTCTCAAACTATTAATTACAGGGAAAAAGCCACTTATGAAGTTACAGGCAATGGAAATGGGCGGATTGTAATAATAAAAGATGACGAGCGATCACCGTTTAAACACCCCATGCTTGCACATCCAGCTCCCATTAAAGCGGCAACCCCGGAAGCACCGCCTGCAATAGTGCAGGAACCGGCTGTTTCTGCTACAGATCCTAAACCTGAAGCCGTAGCTGGCCCTCATTCCACCACTGCAGAACTCTTTGCAAAAAGAAGGCAAACATCAACCGGGGTCGATACATTAAAATTTAGGGAAGCCGAAAAGGTTCCTAGACCTCTTATAACCGTTGAAAATCCAGTAACGGATAGTGCTCAACTTCGAGCAAGGCGCGAGGCCAAAAATAACAGCGCATCCACATCTAAAACGAGAAGCTAGCTGATAGTCGCCTCAGCATTCAGGGCACGGTTATTATAAGTGGCATTTACATAGCCATTTTGTGCAGCAAGCGATTTTGTGGATTTTTCTGACCACGCGGATTTTGGAGATATGTTTTCCGGCTGACTCGCACTCTTTTCTTCAAGCTTTACCTTGCCTTCCTGGGATACGGACACTTTATAACCTTGAGGGATAATGCCTTCCTTGGTTAAATCCTGAACCACTTTTGCATGCTGCTTATCCATGCGCAGACTATGCACCATATTGGTATACTTATCGACCATCACTGCGCAGATTAATGCCCAGCCCCATTCTTTGGTGATAAGACGTGATTGCTCAGCCACCACCATTCTGTCTTCATTACGCCCGCCATGATTGGCAGCAAATTCCAGTTCCGATTTTTCAAGGCGATTAAAATGATCCGCTGAATTGGCCTGTAAATCACCAATGCCTGCGCCATGGCCCTCAAACCATTTATTCCATTTATGTACAAGGCCTGCCGGCAATGTTTTATATAATCTTTGCCCCATACTCCAGGAAAGCGTATCTATGCTTGGCTTGTTTGCATTCTCCAGATGACGGCTTAGGCGGTTAAAACCGATATCACCAATAATAACAAACGCCATGGAAATAGCGCGCGCCGCCCACAAATCAAAGGCACTTCTCTTGCCATTTACACGTGTTTTAATTTCCTGTTCGATTTTATCTTCAAGTGTTTTTGGCGCCTCTACTGGTTTCATCTCGTCAGGCAAGACATTCGTATCCTTGCCCAGCTTCTGATTAATCCAGTAAGCAATCTTATCGCGGTTAGCAAGGAGCGGCGTCATAAGGCCGGTGGCAATGATGCCGGCTATCATCATAAACCAAATTTCAACAACAGAACGTACGCTATCAAGGGTTTTGACATGATCAGCGCGGCCAAAAATTTTGCCAATATTTTTCGTTATCGTTTCTTTTAAATTTTTTACTTCCGGCCTCGGATTAAGGTAATAGGCAATGCCCAGCGATAAGCTGGAATTAAATATCCAACCAAAGAAATAATGAATAATTCCATGGATGGTTATTCCACCCACCGTTTTTTGAATATCTTTTTGCGGCGCTTCTGCAGCGGCAGGCAAATCAAGCCCAGCCTCTTTGCGCGTCGGCAAAATTGCAGCCGTCGCCAAAGAAGAACTTTTATCTGATATTGTATCCGGCGCAAGCGTCATAAACGGATTCCACACCTTTTCCATTATCGATTATTCTACATGAATTAGGGTATATTTATGTTACATTCTCATGAATATTATGCCATCTAGAGTGGCATAAAACTGCAATTTCAACCCATGAGCGAGAATTATGGCTGACCGTATATTTTCTGGCGTACAACCTACTGGCAATCTGCATCTGGGCAATTATCTGGGCGCCATACGCAACTGGGTTGGCATGCAGAACCAATATGAATGTATTTTCTGCGTGGTGGATTTGCATGCGATTACGGTGCCGCAAAAGCCGGATGATTTGCGCCAGGCTACGCGTGAAGTGACTGCCGCCTATATCGCCTGTGGTGTGGACCCAAAAAAAAGCATCATCTTTCCGCAATCCAGCGTTTCCGCCCACAGCGATCTTGCCTGGATTCTGGGCTGCCACACACCGCTTGGCTGGCTTAACCGCATGACCCAGTTCAAGGAAAAAACCGGAAAAAACCGTGATAACGCTTCGCTTGGGCTTTATGGCTATCCTGTGCTGATGGCTGCAGATATATTGGCTTACAGGGCTACGCATGTGCCGGTAGGTGAAGACCAGAAGCAGCATCTGGAGTTGGCGCGCGATATTGCCGGAGCCTTTAACCGCTATTATGAGAACGATTATTTTCCATTGCCTGAACCGCTGATTCAGGGACCTGCAACCCGCATCATGAGCCTGCGCGACGGCACTAAAAAGATGAGCAAATCGGATGAATCGGACTATTCGCGCATTAACCTCACAGATGACGCTGAAGCAATTGATCTTAAGTTCCGCAAAGCCAAATCCGATATGGTTGAGGGCATTAGTTATGATGAATCCGCCCGCCCTGAAGCTTCCAATTTAATCAATATATTCTCGGCGCTTGCTAATGTTTCACGCGAAGCAGTGGTGAATGACTATGGAGCCAGGAATTTCTCGGATTTTAAGAAGGCGCTTTCAGCGCTGGCTATTGAACAGCTCTCTCCCATTACCTCGCTTATGCGCGAATTACTCAAGGACGTCAGCTATATTGACGCGGTTTTAAAGGACGGCGCAGAGAAAGCAGGCGCTATCGCCGCTAAAAATATGAAGCAAATACATGAGATAGTGGGGTTTGTGCAGCTATAAGCCGTCATAAAATCTTAATAATTCGCTACTGTATTCTTTTGTCTTGCACAGGTAGAATGGGGAATAAAATATCAACTAACAGATTGGGGAGTCTTTATGGTTGATCCTATTGCGGCATTAACAGTAGCCCATACAGCGGTCACAGTTGGTAAACAGATTGGCGATATCGCCGATACTGTTGTTGCTAGCACGAAAAATAATCAAGATTTCATGGCCATTGATGCTCCATACCGATCAGAAGGCACGGCTGAACAAAACCAAAGAATAGAAGATAATATTCAGGCGTTAAAAGACCCCATTGCAGAAAAAGAATTGAGGACCATGGTAACAAATGACATCGCAGTACGTGACATCATTGCCAGCAGCGGTAATAATGATATCGCAGAAATCAGAGCAGCCATGGAAGCAGGGGAAAGAGCAGCAAATAGCCCCCATCCTGATATTAATAGTATTTCAGGTGTTGATGAAAAATTTGCAGCAATAGCAAAAGCCGCATTTAAGCAAACCATAATGGAAGAGTCCTTAAGTCCCGCATCTATAGATCGTTCTGCTGCCCCACTTATTGCGAGAGATAGTACAGACACGACCTCACAAGATGCTGCCAATACTGCAAATGATTTAGACTTTCTTGCTATGGAGGATACCCAGGCTCAAACAAAACAAAAAACAGTTATGGGACATCCGCATGAATTACCGGCACACGCGTTGCACGGAGGGCATATGAATGGTGGACATGAAAATCATCACGACACAGCAGCTGCACATCATGGTCATGTCCCTCCCGGCCTCAGTCCTAAGATATTTGAGGCCATTCAGGGAATGGGTGACGATTTAAGCCATTTAAAAGGTATGTTTTTGAGTGGAGAAGGATCTCTATCCGCTGATCTTGCGATGCGTCAAAGTGTGAATAAAATAGCGCCTGAGAAAGAAGGCCTAGCATTAGTGGCCAGGAAATAGATAGGTTTTTCCCTTTTCAATTATCTTATCAAACATCGCCTGCGTCAGCACCCCGGTATTAATATTATAACGTGAGCAGTGGTAGCTATTAAGTAGTGATAAGTGCTTAGTGTTAAGTGACAAGTGATGTTCAGCGCCATGCGCGAACTTATAAGCGGATTGCTTTAATCCTAATGCCATAATCACCGCTTTATGAGCAATCTGGCCCAAAGTAACTATCACTTTTAATTGCGGCATGGCCTTGATTTCATTCACTAGAAATGTATTACACTGCTTTATCTCGGAAGGCTCCGGCTTATTGGCCTGTGGTACGCAGCGCACACCATTGGTGATGCGGCAGTTTTGGAGGGTGAAGCCATCCTCATGCCTTGTGCCTTGTGCCTCGCGCCTACTTCCTCGCGCCTCACTCCTCGTCTCTATTATTTTCTCCGGATTATAATCTCCCTCGGCAAAGCCATATTTCTTAAGCGCAGAGTAAAGAATTATTCCGGCATAATCACCCGTAAACGGCCTGCCCGTTTGGTTGGCGCCTTTGAGGCCGGGTGCAAGGCCTACTACCAGCAACTCCGCATCCAAATTCCCAAAAGACGGCACCGGCCCATTAAAAAAGCTTGGATAAGCAATGCGGTTAGCCTCGCGAAAGGCAACCAGACGCGGGCACATGGGGCAATTATAGCTTGGAGCGTTATAGGACATGTATGTGTTTTATCGTCTTTTTCACAATATAAAATGAAAAAATTGTATATTGCCCTTGAAATGCACTTAACTCCTCCTTATATACGTTGCACTCAAGGATTTCGGCCATTTTTGGCCAACCTGACCGTTTAACAATTAGTGGAGCTTACGATATGAAAATTAAACCCTTGCATGACCGCGTGCTGGTTCGCCGCCTCGAGCAGGAAGAAAAAACCGCCGGCGGCATTATCATCCCCGATACCGCTAAAGAAAAACCCCAGCAGGGCGAAGTGCTTGCCGTTGGTTCAGGCGCACGCGACGATTCGGGCAAAACCATTCCGCTCGACGTAAAAGCCGGTGACATCGTATTGTTCGCCAAATGGGGCGGCACGGAAGTGAAAGTAGACGGCGAAGACCTGCTCGTGATGAAAGAATCCGACATCATCGCTATCGTCGAAGACCACAAAAAATCCAAAAAAGCAGCTTAATAGAAATTTCAAGGAGTCTTAACCTATGGCTAAAGTACTTAAATTCGGGACCGATGCCCGTAACCAAATCCTGCTCGGCGCCGACATTCTCGCTGATGCAGTCAAAGTAACCCTTGGGCCCAAAGGCCGCAATGTGGTGCTTGATAAATCTTACGGCGCACCGCGCATCACCAAAGACGGTGTAACGGTTGCCAAAGAAATCACACTCGCTAACAAGTTCCAGAACATGGGCGCACAGATGCTGCGCGAAGTAGCCAGCAAGACCAATGACGTCGCTGGCGACGGCACCACCACTGCTACCGTTTTGGCACAAGCAATCCTGCGCGAAGGCAGCAAAGCCGTTGCTGCTGGCCTTAACCCCATGGATCTGAAACGCGGTATCGACAAAGCCGTTGAAGCCGCTGTGGAAGCCATTAAACTCAAAAGCAAAGCGATTGGTTCACAGGATGAAATCGCGCAAGTGGGCACCATTTCTGCTAACGGCGACAAGCAGATCGGCGAAAAAATTGCTGACGCCATGAAGCGCGTAGGCAAAGAAGGCGTCATCACTGTTGAAGAAGCCAAAGGCTTAGAATTTGAAGTAGATGTAGTGGAAGGCATGATGTTTGATCGTGGCTACCTCTCCCCTTACTTCATCACCAATTCAGACAAAATGACTGTTGAACTCGACAGCCCCTACATCTTGTTGTTTGAAAAGAAGCTCTCCGGCCTGCAACAGATGCTGCCGCTGCTTGAAGCTGTTGTTCAGTCCGGCAAACCCTTGCTCATCATTGCTGAAGATGTTGAAGGTGAAGCGCTTGCAACACTCGTGGTCAACAGACTGCGTGGCGGTTTAAAAGTAGCTGCCGTGAAAGCTCCCGGTTTTGGCGATCGCCGCAAATCGATGCTCGAAGACATCGCTATCCTCACCAATGGTCAGGTTATCAGCGAAGACCTCGGCATCAAGCTTGAAAACGTAAAGCTCGACATGCTGGGCCGCGCGAAGAAAGTCACCATCACCAAAGAAGAAACCACGATTGTGGATGGTGCTGGTAAAAAGACTGATATCGAAGCGCGTTGCAGCCAGATTCGCGCTCACATTGAAGAAACCACGTCCGACTACGACAAAGAAAAATTGCAGGAACGCCTTGCTAAACTCGCAGGCGGCGTAGCAGTTCTCAAAGTCGGCGGCTCAAGCGAAATCGAAGTAAAAGAACGCAAAGACCGTGTTGACGATGCATTGCATGCAACCCGCGCAGCCGTAGAAGAAGGCATTGTTCCAGGCGGCGGTTCGACCCTGCTCTACGCAAGCCGCGCGCTCGACAAGCTGAAATCACTCAACGACGACGAAAAAGCCGGTATCAACATCGTAAAGCGCGCATTGCAGTCACCGCTGCGCCAGATTGTTGAAAACGCAGGGCTCGACGGCGCTGTGGTTGCTGGCAAGCTGCTCGAAGGCACCGACACCAACTTTGGTTTCGACGCTCAGAAGCTTGAATATGTTGACCTTATCAAAGCCGGTATCATCGATCCAACCAAAGTGGTGCGCACTGCATTGCAGGATGCTGCCTCTGTTGCTGGCCTCATGATCACCACCGAAGCTATCATCACCGACAAGCCCGAAGACAACAAACCCGCTTCTGGCGGCGGCGGTGGCGGCGGCATGGGTGGTATGGGCGGCATGGGCGATATGGATTTCTAGTCTAGATCGTTCTTGCGCGGTCTACTGACCTTGCAATGAACCTAATAATTTCGTGACTAAAGGGATGGGGCCTTCTGGCCCCATCTTCTTTTTATCCAAAAAAAGCCTGTCATTTGTTTGACCGGCCTTTCTTTTATTTAATTAAATATTAACCACAATAGGTTACCCTTTAAAATCAGTAATTTTCTGTTTGCAGCAATAGGGTTAAAATTTACTATGGATCAGCCATGGCAAAAAAGGGCAAAGCCTCCCAGCACTGATGAAATCAATGCAAAGGCAGAAGCCAGACTTATTTTTATGGAGGATGAGCTAAAGAAACGCGGAATTCACATAGCAATCGGTGCCGAGCAGGAATTCATTGTACTCGATAAAAGAAGAAAAATATGGACGCATAGCATTAATCATTATCGGCTGACTAATGATCTCCAATTACAATTCCCTCTCTTGGAACGCGTATATAATGAAGAACTCTCAGAAGGTGAATATGAGGCAGTATTTAGTAGCGTAGAAAAAGTTCTTGGCATGGATTTAGCAGCGCCCAGGAGACTAGCAGATAAAGAACAGACCATTCCCAAAAACTTAGGATTTTATCCCTCTGTCGAAATTGCCAGACAGATAGTTACACTAAGAAGAACCCTTTCTTCTCATCTCAATCAATTTGCCAAAGGATTGGAAGCCTCTTTTAGAACTGTAACGAATGATAACGGCAATACAACAGCAGGAATGCATATTAATAGCAGCTGCTTCAATCAAGATGGAAAAAATCTCTTTTTTAATAAAAGACTGGGGGTACATAGCCCTTTGGCGCTACAAGTAGCCGATATCCAAAAGCAATTACAGGAAGAAGGAACGATACTTTATGCCCCAAAACCAGAATCTTATGATCGATTTGGAAAGCGCTACACTGCACCAAGAAATTTTATGGTAGGATATGATAAAGCGGACAATACACTTACTTTGCGCTACGGCTATAAAGAAAAAACTTACCGGATAGAAGACAGGATGGCCGGCGCTGATGCAAATCCTTACCTGGTAATGCTGGCGTCGGTTGGTGCTATTTACAGCACAATTATAGCAAAAGAGAAAGGGCACACCTATCCGATAGATTCATCTTCTCCTTCTATATCCATCAAAGGCGATGATACTCTTAGTGTTGCCCGTAATAAGGCTTATGAACGTTTTTCGCGCAGCGAGTTATGGCAGGAAATAGCCGGAGAAGATTTATACCGCGATCTGTTGGCTTACATGAAACCCTGCATTATGAATCAGGTGGGATAACACAAAACTCGCTATACTCCTCTCTTTAATCATCTATCTTCCTGGCTTCTTCCACTAACATAATCGGTATTCCGTCGCGGATGGGATAAGCGAGTTTAGCTTTATCGCTGATAAGCTCGCTCTTGCCAGCATCATAGCGCAATGTAGTTTTTGTAAGCGGACATACCAGTACTTCAAGTAATTTGGGATCAATCGCAGTCATTTAAAATACCTTTTAAGCGAATAAAATAGAGGAAAGCTTGCGCCGTCCCTGCATGGTAAACGGATGCGTATGGCCGAGCGCTTCAAAAAATGTAAGAAGTTGCAGACGTGCTGCGCCTTCATTCCAGTCTTTATTCTTGGCAATGATCGCAAGCAACTGGGCGATAGCCTCTTCTTGTTTTCCGGCAATAAATAAAGCACTCGCCAGTTCATAACGCGCCTGATGATCCAAAGCATTTGCTTCCAGCTTCTTTTGCAATGCATCAAGATTAGCATCTTTGGGCGCCGTTTTAGCTAGGGTTACTGCCGCTTTTGCCGCTACCACCAATTCATGCAACTGTTTGTCTTCTGGCACTTGTGACAATAACTGTTCGGCTTTTTCAGCAGTCCCTTGGGCGATAAAGCAATGCGCCAATCCCGTTATTGCCTCAATATTGTGTTCATCCTGCTCTAAAATAACTTTATAGGCCTGTTCTGCCTCAGCAGCATTCCCTTCAGCCAACAGAGTATCTGCAGCCTCAAGCGTCACCTGTACCATTTCTGCTTCCGGTCCTGCCTCGATAAACTGGGCAAGCAATTGCTTTAGCTGGCTTTCCTGCATGGGGCCCTGAAAACCATCAAGCGGCTGGCCTTGTAAGAAAATATAGACCATCGGCACTGACTGAATGCGAAACTGCTGCGCAAGCTGGGGGCTTTTATCAATATCCACTTTGGCAAGTTTCAGCCTTCCTTTGGCTTCATTTACCACTTTCTCAAGAATAGGCCCATATTGCTTGCAGGGCCCGCACCAGCTAGCAGTAAAATAGACCAATACCGGCACCTGCAACGATGCCTGCACTACTTCCTGCATGAAGTTCTGCACGGTGACTTCCTTGAGATAAGGCGACGGAGCCGCAGCGGCCAGCGTATGGGGCGATGATGTCATAAAATCCCTCAATTTATTTAGGTTGAAGGATATAGCATGAAATACTTGCAAACTAAAAGCAAATCCCTATATTGGCCTCCGCTTTCAGGGGTTCTAAATTTCCTGAACTTACCGAAAAGCGGGCGTAGCTCAGCGGTAGAGCGCCACCTTGCCAAGGTGGATGTCGAGAGTTCGATCCTCTTCGCCCGCTCCATTTCTTTGATTTTTCTGTTATTTATCCCAAGCAATACGTAACATGATCGCATTACTCGTATCTTTTTTCATAATCGTCGCCGCTGAACTGGGCGATAAGACCCAGCTTATTGCCCTATGCCTTGCCTCACGATTCCGTAAGCCTGTGCCGATTATTCTTGGCATATTGGCGGCAACGCTTGCCAGCCATTTTATGGCCGCATTCATCGGGCAATGGATTGGCAGCCTGTTGCATGAAAAATTATTGCATGGGCTATTGGGGCTTTCATTCTTTGCCGCAGCAATCTGGGCGCTCATTCCCGATAAGGTGGATTGTGATACCGATCAGCCCTTGACCCATAAAAGTATCTTTATAACCACCTTCATTACCTTTTTTATAGCGGAGATTGGCGACAAAACGCAATTGGCAACCGTTGCGCTGGCAGCCCATTTTCAGTCTTTTGTTTGGGTAGTAGTTGGCACTACGCTTGGCATGATGGCAGCCAATATTCCGGCGGTGTTATTAAGCCATGCGATTACTACACGCATTCCTCTTAAGCTGGTCAGGGTATTATCAGGAATCGCTTTTGCCGTTCTTGGCATCTATGAATGCAGCAAGATATGGCACTTTTAGAGGTACTACTTACTGCCCACGCATATAAAGGCGTAGTTCCATGCCCCTGATATCCAGAAACCCTACCCCCCGCCATATCATTTCCCAATGCCCGCCTATCTCCGATGATATTTCCTTATCAGCAAAGGTAAGAAGAAGCGGACAGGCTGTCTCATTTACATCATCATTCATTAACGGCAGTGTTTTATGGGTAAAATAGACCAGCATTGGCGCTATATTCTCACCCAATTTATAATTACCTATACAACTATTGGCATAAGGAGAAGCTTCCAGATATTGCACCAATTGGGTTAATACGGTGCGAAAACTGCGTGTCTCATTAATCCACGGGGAAAGCAGCGTATGTATAGTGCACCATATCAATGCCGCACCTAAAAACCATGTGCGCGCGACACTATAGGCAGAGCGGCTTTCCAGTGTAAAAGACGCAACCCAGAAGAGCGTTATTATAATAGCTACTAAACATGCCAACCATTGGCTTTCAGGGTAAACAAATGCTACTGGCAACCATTTGTCAAATAATGCAGGCAGCCAAGCAAGCGGTCTATCGGCAATAGGTTGCATCAACAACAACCATATCAGCCAAGTAATTATCACCGATAAGGTAATGGCAATACGTGCAAAAACATTCCATCCCGCCAATATCGTCGTAGGAATACGTATTAATCCTTGGGTTGCAAGAGGAGCAAATGCAATAAATAATGGCAATAAATAAGGAGATCTGCCAGAAGCAGAAAACAATAATACTGCCATACCGGTAACGGAGAAAATGAGAGGTAACAAATAACTGTAGTGTCGCCACTGTTTACGACCACAATATATCTGTGTACAGGCCAGTGGGAAAATCGGAAATGCAAATACAGGCGTCATCCAGAGAAAAAAGAGCGGTCTGTTTTCTGCTCCCAATTTTGAGACAGAAAACCCTAGAAAACGGCCAATATTATTCTCCCAAAACCATTCTTTGAATAATATTGGTGAATAATCATAGAGTAAGTATGGCCATACGAATAAAAAAGGCGATGCGACAATAAATGCAGCGATCATCACCCAAAATGTTTTGCGGGAATGCAATTGTGGAAGCAAACACCATAAGAAAAATATAGAAAGCCCTAGAATTGCAGGCAGCACCAATCCCTTGGCCATAAATGCAATACCCACCCCGATACCAAGCCAGAATCCACTTTGCTTCCAATGTTCTGGCCATGCGCAGAGTAAAGCCATACCGTAAAAGGCAACCGCTGTACCTGCAAGCAAAGCGACATCGGTCATCATGGCATGTGCATAACGAACCAAGCCATAAGTGCCTAGTAATAAACATAGTGTTATTTTACTCATTACTTCAGATTGAGAAGATTCTCTGAATAGTACACGCGCAGATTTCCAGGTAAACACTGCCGTAATAATCATATAAAAGGAACTGGCTAGGCGTGCAGCATCATGTAATGGCAAAATTCCATTTAACAGATGGCATAAGATAACAGAGGTCCAGTAATAGAGCGGTGGCTTTTCCATAAATGGCGCACCTGCATCAATCGGTATGAGCCAGGTATGTGTGGTATAAAAATGATAAATAATACCAAAACCATAGGCTTCCCCTTTTTTCCACCAGGGATCATGACCGACCGTACCCACACAAAGAAATAGGGCAAAAAATAACAGCCAGCAAATATTACGCAGTATAGCATTGGCTGCTATAGAATGAATAAAATGAACTAAGCTTCGTTTTGGCAATGTATTAGTGTAATTTACCTGTATCAGATTCAGTTCCCTTAATACTCGCCACTAAACGGGTTCAGCCTTTTAATCAGCGCAGAGAGGCCGTGACGCTTCATGTTTGTATCGACAAATTTCTGATCCGTCACCCAGTTAAGCTGAATTACACGGCGGGTGCCGGCAAAAGGCTTATGGCCATGGAAAGAATGATCCGAGCGGCGGAATACAAGCAACGCACCTGAAGCGGGGGGTACTTCCATCGCCACATCGTCGATATTCTTGCTGCGCAGCAGACGCAGGCGGCCACCTTCATTTTCCTCCCAGCTGCGGTTCATATAGAGCAGGAGGGAGAGGATTTTGCTTTCCGTATCCGTATGGATTTTACCGTCCCTGCGGCTGCACATGCCGCGCACGGTCACCATCGTGGGCTTGCCGTTTAAATCCACGCCGAACTTTTCCGCCACTGCATCACGGAATGCATTACTTTGCAGTTCACTGATGAGCTGCTTAAAAGCCGGCCCGTATTTAAGTGAGGCAAGAGCAAAACTGCCCCTTTTATCGATAACGGGGTAATCCTCGATGCTGCGCACAAAGGCTTCAGGGTGCAGAAAATTAGGCACGAGAATATAATCATACGGATCTTTGCTAAGGCCTGTGGTTTTAAATTTTTTAATATCCAGCATGGTGAGTTCAGGCTGGGATTGCGTAGAAGGCGATACGATCTTTGGCTGCGCTTGCGACATATTTTTCCTATGCATTTCCTTAATTGCGGGCTACACGATACAGTACAACTGCAATATAATAAACAAGGTAATATTGGTGGTTCCAAAAAAAATATGGGCCCTACTTGATGAACGCGCCGGCAATACCAGCCAGACGCTGGGAGTTGCAGAAGCACTTGGCCTGCCTTATGAAATCAAGCGCATTGCCTTTAATGGCTTTATAAAATTGCCTAATATACTCATTAATAAAACCACACTTGGATTTGATAAATCCTGTTTAAATGCATTAACGCCGCCCTGGCCTGACATCACCATATCCACTGCCCGCAGACTTGGCATTGTAGCCTCATACATTAAATCCAGACATCATGAATGTTTCACCGTGCAAATCCAGTGGCCAGGCTTTCCAGCCAGTCAGTTTGATTTAATCGCCACGCCCCTGCATGACGGCATTGCCGAAGGGAAAAATGTTTTTATTACGCTTGGCGCACCGCACCGCGTAACGGAAGATATTCTCAAGCAAGAAGCAGCGAAATGGAGTTCTACACTTTCCGGCCTTCCTTCCCCTAAAATCGCCTTGCTGATTGGCGGTGGTGGCGGAAGCAAAACATTTGCCGCCAGTCATGCTGAACCCATCGCCCGTTATGCTTCTGCGCTTGCGCAATCGCAGGGTGGCTCTCTTTTTATCACAACCAGCAGGCGTACCGGCAAAGAGATGGAAGCTGCATTACCCCGACACCTCACCTGCCCTTATTACCTGCATAAATGGCAAGATAGCGACGGGCCGGAAGCCAACCCTTACTACGGATTCCTAGGATTGGCAGATGCGATTATCGTGACAGGTGACTCAGTCTCCATGTGTTCGGAAGCCTGCGCTACCGGAAAACCGGTTGCTATTTACGCCGCTGATGATTTTGTAAAAGGAAAACATAAGCAGTTTGTGCATACGCTCTATGAACGCAAACTCGCAACACCGCTTCAGGCAACAAGTAATACGCTGCTCCCTCCCGCCTACCGGCTGAATGATGCTCTTTCTATTGCAGCGGAGATAAAGAAACGGGTTAATGAGTTAACTTATTAACCCTTTAACTCATAAGCTTATTATCCCGTTAACCCGCTTGTTTTACCGCACTGCATCCATACAATTTTATCTATTGTTACAGTTTTGTTAAATTCTTCGATGTATCATAGTCTTAGGTTGAACTCCCCCCTTCATGAATGGTATCATGAATGAAATAGTTATAGGATTGCGAGTGCTATGGGTTGGATAGAAAGATTCCCTCAAAAAAGTACAGAAATTGCGGAATATATCGCGCATGGCTTTCATGCTGTGCCCAGACATGATCCTAATTTTCTTAAAACATTGCCTAGCTTGCACCGCCTGTTCAACGTTGTTGGCATGGTGGTGGGATTTAGTACTGTAAAATACCTGGCGGATATTGTGTTCGGCCATAGAATCAATGGCAGTGAATACGAAGAAATTCCCAAGAATAAAGTTATTCCTCCACTTCGTTTTCTTCATGGCATTGTTCAATATAATCCCTTCTCCGATAACCC
>Ga0206890_1033_pt1 | contig 43034 bp, 30 predicted proteins | sample Alteio_BWOrgHeat_58_FD_152960 | JGI IMG/M metagenome (GOLD analysis project Ga0206890, IMG submission 152960) | Enriched cells from forest soil in Barre Woods Harvard Forest LTER site, Petersham, Massachusetts, United States - Alteio_BWOrgHeat_Nextera6 ... | reverse complement strand
CATATTCCACGCTCATTTAACCTGACGAAGGAAAATACCAACCAAAAGAAAAACAAAATACGCATAAAAGCATGGGATGATTACTTCGCGATAAATGTTGTTGAATCGTGGTTAGGATTGTCTCTATCATATTATTTTCAAAGACCGGTATTTGCCGTTTACGATGTTCATTTCCAATCTTCTTGTTTTTCGAGATATAATTTAAGAGGCCCTCCCGGAAGTAGTTGCTAATTTAGTACGAGCATTACTTTACTCTTAAATAGGCGTTATGCCTGATTACAATTATTTATGGATAACAATATCTGCAGGTTTCTGAGCCTGTGCAATGTGTTCGTCTTCCTTTTATGCGTGTCTGTTACGTCATCTGCGCAAACATTGAATCTTTACGACGCTGTTAATCGGGCCATCAGTAATTATCCGCTGCTACAACAGAGACAGGCGGAAGTGGCTGCAGGCCGGGCTCATGTCACCACGATCAATGGTAATAAGCTGCCTTCCTTCACACTACAGGATCAATTGAACGCGGGAACGAACAACGGATTACAGGGTGCATATTATTCGCTTGGAGTTGTGCCCTCTACCTCGGGAAGCAGCAGCAGCCTGCCAACCAATACAAACCCCAATCCCGGAAATGTGGCCATTTCATTTCTGCAATGGGAGTTCTTTACATTCGGGTATCATAACGCGCAAACAAAGTTGGCTAAATCACAGCTCGCTGTTAACGAAGCTAATTTGAGCAGCGATAAGTACCTGCTTACAGAAAGCATGGTGGGACTATACCTTGACTGGCTGAAAAAGTACCGGCTGCTGCAAATACAAAATGAGAATATGCAGCGGGCACAATTAATATTAAATGCGATAAGCGCCACAGTGCTTAGTGGCCTTAAACCCGGGGTAGACAGCAGCACCGCCCATGCAGCCTATTCTGATGCCAGGATTGCCTATCTGCAGGCACTTGATGAGTACAATTATGACAAAATAACTCTTTCCTCCTATACCGGGATGAATGTAAATAGTGTAATACCGGACACTACCATTATCAATCCGACACTGCTGGAAAACACAGTGCCGCAAACCGATAGCGTATCAGTAGGGCATCCTTTGCTGAATACCTTTGAAAAACTATATGAGCAACAAAAGGCAGATAACAATACCATAAGTAAAAAATATCTTCCCCATCTGGACCTGGATGCTGCAACATGGCTGCGCAGCTCTGGTATCTCTTATTCTGGCACTTATCCCGAAAGTCTGTCTGATGGATTTCCTTACAGTAAGTATAATTATTTGATAGGGCTGACGCTTACCTACAATCTCTTCGATATGAAACATAGGCGCGATCAACTTGTGGAAGGAAATTACACGGCGCAGGCAAAACAGGACGCTTTGCAAAGACAACAGATAGACCTGAATAAAATGATGCAACAGGCAAACTCTACTTATGAGACCACCCTGGAAAAGCTAAAGGAACTGCCTGTACAATTATACTCTGCCCGACAGGCTTATGGCCAGCAATTAGCGTTGTATAGGTCAGGGCTGAACACTTTGATAGAGGTAACAAATGCCCAATATGCATTGCTGCAAGCTGAAACAAATTATGTGATAACCCAGGATGAACTGCTGCAATTGCTGTATATACGTGCAGGGCTGGGTGGGCAATTAGACTCTTTCTTACAAAATTTTAAACGATAAATTATGAGCTTAGTGTCGGCATCCCTGAAAAGGCCTCTAACTGTATTGGTGATTATATCGGCAGTATTTTTCGGCTCTGTTTTAGCGATCAGAAGCATCCCGATAGATATTTTTCCCAGGCTTAATCTTCCGGTGATTTATGTGATTGAGCCATATGGCGGAATGACGCCGCAACAAATGGAGGGATTTTTCGCTACGCGACTGGCTGACCAATTCCTGTATGTAAACGGGATAAAGAACATTACCAGCAAGAACATCCAGGGAATTAGTATTATAAAACTGACATTTTTTGAAAGCACAGATATGGCCGAAGCGTCGGCCCAGGTGGCGCTGCAATTGAACCGCGCCATGACATTCTTTCCCCCGGGCGCGTTGCCGCCACAAGTCATAAGGTTTGATGCATCTTCATTACCAGTGGGCACATTAGTGTTTAGCAGCGCCAATCACAAGCTGGAGGAAATCAATGACTTGGCCGCAACGAGGATAAGGCCTTTATTCTCTACCGTACCGGGTCTGTCCGCTCCACCGCCCGTAGGTGCAAATATAAGGACCGTTGTTGTAAATATTGATCCGGATAAATTGCGAAGCTTTAACCTTACGCCTGATGAAGTCGTAGCTTCTATAGCGCACAATAATGTTATGTCGCCGTCGGGTAATATCCGCATAGGCAATACTATGTTTATGGCCACTACAAATTCTCTGGAGAACACTGTTGAGGCATTTGGCACTATACCGGTCAAAACCGACAACTCAAATACTGTTCTGCTGCATGATGTCGGTACAATACAAGATGCAGCGGATATTACAACCGGCTACGCACTGATAAACGGTAAGCGCTCTATATACATGCCCATTGTAAAAACGCCTGATGCCTCTACCTGGGAAGTGGTACAAAAATTAAAATCGAAGATACCGGAAATGCAGAGCCTGCTGCCTGATGATGTCCATATCACTTATGAGTTCGATCAATCTGTGTTCGTGATGAACTCTGTTAAAAGCCTTGTTACGGAAGGAGTAATAGGCGCTATCCTTACCGGGCTTATGGTATTGCTTTTCCTCCGTGACTGGCGTAGTTGTATCGTTGTTGTAGTTACTATCCCCCTGTCGGTGCTCAGCGCTGTTTTTTGCCTGAAATTGGCTGGCCAAACGATAAACATAATGACCCTTAGCGGCCTTGCTCTTGCCATCGGTATCCTGGTAGACCAGGCAACCGTGACAATAGAAAACATACACCAGCACCTGGAAATGGGGAAGCCAAAGCGACTAGCTGTCTATGATGCATGCTCAGAGATTTCTTTTCCACTTTTCCTGATATTGCTTTGCGTTATCGCGGTGTTCGCTCCTTCTTTCATTATGCAGGGGGTGCCGCGTGCGTTGTTCCTGCCACTGTCGTTATCCATTGGTTTTGCCATGATCGCCTCTTTTATTCTAGCTCAAAGCATCGTGCCTATTGTGGCTAACTGGCTGCTAAAGGAAGATATGTTTAGCCATCCCCATAGCCACCGGCCTCCATATGATAGCCTGGCATTAAATACAAATGAGGTGGCGGAAATAGCACAATTGCAAATGGTTGAAGAAGCGGCAGCCGGTGCGAACAATCTTTTTGAAAGAATAAAGCTTCATTTTCTCCGGTCATTGGAGAAGATGATCAAAAAGAAAAAACGCAATGTGAGTTTTTACCTGGTCGCAGTTCTGATACTTACGGGGTTGTGTTTTGTGTGGATCGGCAAAGATCTTCTGCCCAAGACGAATAATGGGCAATACCAGGTAAAGCTGCGCCTGCCCGACGGCACCAGGCTGGAGCGCACGGAAGGTATGGTGCTGGATGTGTTACAGATACTGGACAGTATTACCAATAATCACATAGAAATAAGCTCCGCTTTTGTCGGTACGACGCCCACAAATTATGCCAGTGCCAACCTGTATGTTTTTAACAGCGGATCTCATGAGGCATCTCTTCAAATACAGGTTGATGAAAAATTCAAGATCAACAAGGATAAATTCCAGGAAGCCTTTCGGGCCGCCGTTCATGATAAACTGCCGGATGTAAAGGTCTCTTTCGAACCTATTGAGCTTACTGAAAAGATCATGAGCCAGGGAGCCTCTACCCCAATCGAAGTAGAAGTGGCAGGAAAGGACATGAAAGAGATTGCTGCTTATGCAAACAACCTGACGGATGAACTCAAGCAGGTTCCTTTTATGCGGGATGTACAGATAGAGCAACCCCTGAAATACCCGACCGTAAGCATTATACTTGACCGGTATAAAATTGCCCAGATGGGGTTAAAGTTGCAGGATGTCTCCCGTTCCATAGCGGCTTTCACTTCTTCAAGCCGCTACACAGAAAAGAATATGTGGTTGGATGCAAAAAGCGCGTATACCTACCAGGTTCAGGCGCAGGTACCGGAATATGCAATGAACTCTATCAGTGATCTTAGAGAGATACCTCTGCAAATAGGCCAGTCTGGGTTGGTGCTGCAGGATGTGGCTACGTTCCAACTGGATACAGTAGCGGGTGAATATGACAGAAGCGGTCCGCGCAGGTTTGTAACGGTAAGCGCCAATTTATACAAAACAGATCTGCAACGTGGTACAGAAGCAGTCAATAAGGCTATTAAATCATTGGGCGAATTGCCAAAAGGATTGGTAGTAAAAGTGCAGGGCATGTCCAACTTGCTTACTGAAACATTAGACAGCCTGCAAAACGGGCTGTTACTTGCGGTCATCGTTATTTTCCTTTTGCTGGCAGCCAATTACCAATCCTTCAAGGTCTCGCTTTCGGTTCTTTGCACCATCCCTGCGGTGCTGCTTGGGGCGCTTATCTTGTTGTTGCTTACAGGTTGTACACTTAACCTTCAATCGTACATGGGTATTATTATGTCAACAGGAGTTTCGGTTGCTAATGCAATACTGATCGTTACAAACGCAGAGAAACTGCGTTTTGAGTATAATAATGATGTGGTAAAAGCCGCGACGGTAAGCGCCTCCATAAGATTGCGGCCTATATTGATGACCAGCCTGGCTATGATAGCCGGGATGATACCTATGGCAAGTGGCATGGGCGAATCAGGAGATCAAACCGCGCCATTGGGGCGCGCAGTTATCGGGGGGCTCATTGCGTCCACTTTTGCAGCATTGTATATTGTCCCCCAGTGCTATGCATGGCTACAACAGAAAGCAACATTAAATTCCCCGTCACTATTACCTGAAAATTTAAACTAACTTAAAATGAGAAGCATATTTCAAATTGCCACTTTCCTCGTCATTACATTGATCGTTGCCTCATGTGGGGATAGTAATGAAAATAAAAAGGCTGTCGCTCTCCCACAGGCGGCTGCTTATAAAACTATGGCATTAGAGTCGCGGCCGATAAGTGGGAATGTACAACTCCCGGGTGTGATGCAGCCCTTCGAGTTTGTGATGATATATCCTAAAATCAGCGGCTTTGTAAAAAGAGTGACAGTGGATAGGGGATCAGTTGTTAAAGCCGGTCAGGTGCTGATAACACTTGAAGCACCGGAAGTAGAGCAGCAGGTAGCCGCTGCAAAACTTAAATATACCCAGGCCCAGGCTACTTATATCACCAGCAAAGACAGGTATCGCCGTCTCCTGGAAACAAGCAAAACACCGGGTGCAATTTCGCCGTATGACCTTGATGCTGCGGCTTCTAAAATGCAAGGTGACAGCGCTACAACCCAGGGCGAATATGCAAACTACGAGGCGCAGGAAACGATGAGAAGCTATCTTACTGTCACGGCTACTTTTGATGGAGTTATAACAGAGCGGAACGTACATCCCGGGGCACTCGTGGGGCCAGGAACACAAAACACCAAACCTATGCTGGTCCTGCAACAATTATCCAAACTCCGCTTAGTGGTGGATATACCCGAGCAATATGCAGCACAGGTCAAAGATGGTGATAAAGTACATTACAAAACCGATGCATTGCCAGGGCAGAATTTTACCGGTGAGGTATCCCGTTCATCACAAAGCCTGAATAATAATTTTCGCTCAGAAACGATAGAAATAGATGTAGAGAATACTGGCGATAAATTCAAACCGGGCATGTATGCCGAGGTATCATTGCCTACAAGCGGCAGCGCCAATGCTTTCGTGGTCCCAAAGTCGGCTGTAGTTACTACAACAGAAAAACGCTACGTGATAAAGGTTGATAACAATATAGCCAAATGGGTGGATATTTCTGAAGGCAACCAAAGCAATGATTCGACGGAGATTTTCGGCAATCTCCGAGCCGGTGACGAGGTTATTGTTAATGCAAGCTACCAGGTGAAAGATGGAGTAGCAGTCAGATAAAACGGTAATGACAAGTTGTTCTAAACGTTATCTAATTTCTGCTTTAACTGGCTGGTCATGCCTCCTGTATATGCTCTCCATTTCTCTATTACTTCTTGCATATCTGCCGGCAGATTGGAATCGAACTGTATCCATTCTCCCGTTTCCGGGTGGATAAAGCCGAGTTCTTTCGCATGAAGTGCCTGTCGGGTAAGAATGCCGAAACAATTATCTATGAACTGTTTGTATTTGTTAAATACAGTACCTTTTACAATTCTGTCGCCTCCGTAGGTGCCATCGTTGAAGAGCGGATGCCCTATGTATTTCATGTGCACACGGATTTGGTGTGTACGACCGGTTTCTAATCGCAGTTCTACAAGCGTCACATAGTTGAAACGCTCCAGCACTTTGTAGTGTGTTATGGCATCCTTGCCGTAGTCGCCATCAGGGAAGGCATCCATTATCTTGCGAAAGCGGAGGTTGCGGCCTATATTTACCTGTATAGTGCCTGTTTCTGCCGTCACGTCGCCCCAAACTAGTGCAATGTATCGGCGGTGCACAGTATGCTTCTTAAACTGGGCTGCAAGCAAAGTCATTGCCTTTTCCTTTTTACCTATTACCACTAGCCCGGTAGTATCTTTGTCTATGCGATGCACTAACCCCACGCGGGAGAGGTTTTCTAGGTCCACCTTTTCCTGCTGTAAATACCACGACAGGCCATTCACTAATGTACCGGTATAATTTCCGCAACCCGGATGCACTACCATGCCCGCAGGCTTATTTACGATGAGAAGGGCGTCATCTTCGTATGTGATATTCAGCGGTATCTGCTCTGGTACTATTTCCTTGCTTTCAGGCCTTCGGGTCTCAAATACTACTATGGTATCATTCGGCCTTACACGATAATTGGATTTTACTATTTCGTTATTTACAAGGATGTAACCTTCTTCCAGTGCCTGTTGTATTTTATTTCTCGTCGCGCCTTCGAGCCGGTTCATCAGAAATTTATCTATGCGTAACGGTTCTTGTCGCTTGTCGGTAGTAATACGGAGGCGTTCTACAGGCTCATCCGCCGCTTCAGTTATTTCTTCTTCAGGGGCTTCGTCATCCCATACATCTTCGATATCGTTTTCATCACGCATAATGCAAAGATATAGAAGAATGGCCCAATCGGTCATTGCCTGGCCAATGCATGGTTTGCGGGGTAAATTTTACGCGCAATCGGTTATAGCTTTGAAATCTTTAACTCGTAAATCGTTCCAAAAAACTTTTCGCCAAAGAATAAATCATCAGTAGAGTTTGTTATTTCGCTTTTCATATCTGTTTGCCCGCACAGTTTGCCATTATTATAAACGGTAGCTATATTTTTTTTTACGGTTATTAATACATCGTTTTCTCTTGTAGTATCCACCTTAAATGCTACAGAGGGGCACCATTCGGTTCCATTCCCATATGAAAACTCATATTGGGTAATGTCTTCACCATTTTGGAGGACAACAAATCCATGCTTGCTTGCTGCACCTGCAGCATTTGAAAACATCACACTATTTTTCACTAATTGTTGTTTTTTTATTGTAGCAATAAATTCTATCGAAAAATTCTCCGGTAGTCTTATTTTTGTACTTGCGATAAGATATTTTCTAAAATCGCCGTAGTCGTCGTAATAGATAGTATTGGAATCTTGGAATAATTTATCAGCATATGTCCTCCCATGTTTTAATAATATCATAGAGTGGTCTGGAAGTTCATCTTTTATAGTGGTGTATTCTGACATCGTTTTTATGAGGGTATCTCGATATATTAGTGCGTGTGTGGGATCAAAAACCAAGGGATGGTTTGCATCATAAACTATCGGATATTTAGTGTTTTTAATGCCGTCCAACAACGTGTATAGTTCTGTCTTAAAAAACAATTCCGTTGACCCCGCCAGGTTGACGGGGTTATAATAATTTCCTGCTGCATAGTAGTAGCTGTCATAGTTCATGGCGATAATCAATACAGTATCTTTTGAAACGATGTGTTTTTTTATAAAGTTGATCTTCGCGTTAGTTTTATTTTCTTGTTCAAGGTCATTGTTAAATGCATTTTTTACGGCAAAGGAATGGATTGAGGGAGTATAGTATAGCATAGAAAATGCGCCATCGGTAACAAAAATAAATGGTATAAAAAAAATGGCTATATTTTCATGTATCCTTAGTTTGTAGGTATCATAAGATTGAATATATCGAAGCATTTTATCGCAGAAAATCCCCGAAATAATAATAGCAGGATACATAACTGCTACGATATTGGTATCATATGAGCGCCCCTGAAAATAAACAAACAGGCCCGCACCCAAAATAAACAGGAAAAAAATTGAGTTTGATTCAACGGTTTTAGTCTTACGGAGCTCTGCCGCACAATAAACACAAGCAACTAAATATGTCAATGCCGGTAGGTTCCAAAAACCGATCAAACTCATCGGCAACATAAAAAAGCCTGAGACGTAAAACATGCCCTGATATGAGGAGAAGGCTTTAAAATCCGGCCATTCTCCCGACTTTATTTTTGTAGTTATCAAGAATAAAAGCAACACAAATAGCAAGGAGCCTAACATCCACGCAGTATATTTTATACTTTTCTTAATGGAGTCCATAAACGGTACACCGCCAAATGATGAATACACCAAGCCGGCAAATGTGGCACCAAAGACTGCCACACCCGAATCGGAGTTCCATAAAATAGCAAAGGATGAGCTTAAAGCCATGAGCGGCAGTATAAACATTTTACTTTTTTGGGATGCCCCGTGGAATGTAGCAAACAGGAAAAGGGAAACAGACGGAAATAATGATCTTATAGGATCATATTGGTAATAGAACGCGGGTACTGTATCAAAAGGAAGTCGTGCACTCCAATATTGCCAAAAAACCAGGGACAAAAAAATAAGTAGAGAAATTATCTCCTGCCGGATGATTTTTTTTATTCCAAGATATAAAAGAAAAAATGCCGCCGAATTTAAAAAAGCCATAACCAGGCCAAACTTAAAGGTACTTAAACCTATCACTTTAAACAAAGGACACAACATCCATGCATACAAGCCATATTGGGCGTTTATGTTCACTAAAAGAGATTTTCCGGCATAAACCTGGGTTACACTGTAAAATACAGCATTAGTTTCCATCATCTTATCCCATTTTTGAAAAGGGATATAAAAAATATCGTATAAAAAAATATCTATAATAACAATTGCCGCCATTAGGTAAGCAATAGCGGAAATAGTATTCTTAACGGTCTTTTTTAAAAAAAACTTTTCGTTTTTCATCCAAATGACCAGAACATAAATGAGCGCAGAATAGGAGATAATGGCGACAAAAAAATCTATTTTTCCTATTAGGTTCTTTTCGAAAAAAACAGTATTCATTTCGTCTGGTATATATCGAAGCTTTGTATTAAGGAGATAAATAAAATAAGAGATAAAAATGACGACACCAAGAATGTTAGTAGCAAAAGCCAAAGACGCATTTTTCTGAAAAAAGTTTTTTGACTTATTTACTAAGATAAAGACCCCAAAAATAATCAGAGGGGTGCATAACAAAGAAAGCTGGAATTGCAGGCGTTCAACGGGTTCCGGCGCAAAAGAATCCGGTGATACGAACGTTAGTGAAATTACCCTGGTTAAGACGTTAACCACATCGGGTGTATAGAAAGCGTAAATAAAATAATTAAGTAGGTATAAAAAAAATATACTAATAAAGAGGGTGATGATACCAACGGCAAGGGTCACTCTCAGGTTGTTGTTTAAATCAGGTAACGCTTTATATGCCAATGGTTCTGTGGAAAACCCTGCGTCAACAATGGGGCTTCCCTTTTGTATTTGTTTTTTTTTCACCGGGAAATTCTTTTTGCTTGCTCAGTTAGTCGAGTTTGAAATATCGAAAATCAAATGTTCAAAAATAAAAAAACATTTCAAAACTTAAAGCTATTCATTGTGCCGCAAAATTGTCCATGATGTCTTTCGTATTTATTAACTCTATGTGTCAGTTTTTATCAATTATTTTTTATCAGGTATTTAAGAAGAACGCCGCATTCAATTATGGTTAGTTTAGAAATTATTTTTACTTTGCAAAATGGTAAAACCAATAATTAATGTCTAAGAAAAAAAAGAACCCGGTAAGTATTGAGATTAAACAACCATCTAAAGAAACCGAGCTCAAAACTAATAATGAGCAAAAAAAAGGTAATAATTATTTTTTGAATAGACTGACGGGCAAAGGGCTTTGGTTCTTATTAACCGCTATCATCATCGGCTGTGCGATCATTTTCCAGGATTTTATTACTCTTGAAAAGGTTTATTTATTTAAGGATATCGGCAGCGATTCCATAAATATCTATTTCCCGGGGCTCGTGCACATGAGCGACTACATAAAGGCTTATGGTATCCCCTCCTGGACATTCTCCCAGGGTATGGGGCAAAATGTGTTCCCATTGTGGCTGGGCGATTTTTTTACAGATGTTTTGATATTATTCAATAAGGAGAAGATTCCCTATATGTTAGCTTATGTGGAAATCATTAAAATTGTTTTGTGCGGCCTTGTATTCTACTTGTATTTGATCCGGTTGAAATTGAGTGAATTTGCAGCATGTATTGGGGCATTTTTGTTTGCATTTAGCGGGTATGTGATATTGGGTGGGTGCTGGACTGTCTTTTCCACGGAAGCACTATACATTGCTATTATTCTGTTGGGGTTTGAACGTTGGTTGAATTCAGGAAAATGGATTTTGTTTGTTGCGGGGATAACCGGTATGAGTTTCCTGGAGCCGTTCTTCCTGTTTCCTTATACTATTTTCCTTGCCGCGTATATACCGGTGAGATACAATGATGTGCATGGAGTACACTGGAAAAAATTTCCTTTATTTGTTTTAAAAACAGTAGGTTTCGCCGTTGTAGGGGTAGCGATAAGTGCTTACCAGCTCCTGCCCGATCTGCTTCAGTATATTGAAAGCCCAAGGGTAGGAGGGGAAGCCCAACTGATCACCAAACTAAAGGCGCAACCAATATTTGGGTTTGCAGATGACTTCCTGAGATTCACTACTACATTCAGGGCTTTTGGCAGCGACATGCTTGGTACTGGCATGGCATTCCAGGGCTGGCAAAATTACCTTGAAGCGCCTTTATTCTATTGTGGTATATTTTGCCTGGTAACTTTCCCTCAAATATTTTCAGGACAGAATAAACGGCAAAAAATAGCCTATGGTATCCTGACCGGTGTTTTTTTGTTGCCCATATTTTTCCCGTTTTTCCGATATACATTCTGGGCTTTCACGGGGGATTATTTTCGAACATTTTCCCTGGTAATTATTCTGCTGTTACTTATATTTTCCGCAAAGGCTCTTGACCAAATTGTTAAAACAGGACGGCTAAATTTAATAGTTTTAGGGATAACTGTTGCGTTTTTGTTATACCTTTTATACAGTCCTTCAGATCAATTTTCCCCGGCAATAAATAACGGCCTCAGATCCTTTGCCACACTATTGGTGCTTGTTTATGCTGCATTACTATTCGGAATTTCGCGAAGGGGGGAACTGAGAAATATTAGCATGGTAGTTTTAGTGATAGCGTGCTTTATTGAACTGATTTATTGCTCTTCACAAACGATTGGTGAGCGGGACGTAGTTACCGGTGCGGACCTTAAGGAAAAAATAGGATACAATGATTATACTGTAGATGCTGTTAAGTACATAAAAAGTATGGACGCGGGTTTCTACCGTATCAATAAGGATTATAGTTCCGGAACTGCGGTTCATCAAAGCATTAACGACGCAAAAGTGCAGGGGTATTTTGGAACGCAATCTTATTTCTCTTTCAATCAGAAAAACTATATTAAGTTTCTTGCCGCTATGGGTATTATTAACCCTAAAGATGAAAATTCCACGCGATGGGCTATGGGATTGGTTGGCAGACCTCTGTTGTTTTCTATGGCAAGCGGGAAATACTGGCTGTGCAAGAGGCCGGAGAGTCACATGGAAAATATAGGCTACGATTCTATAGCAAAGTTTGGCAATGTCAGAGTTTATAAGAATAAATATTTTTTGCCGTTGGGTTTTGTTTATCGCCAGGCGCTGGATGATACTTCATTTAAGACATTAAGCCCTTTTCAAAAAGACCTTTATTTACTAAGAGGATGCGTTATTTCGAAAGAAGATGCCGATTTATTTTCAATCGCTGGTAAATTCAATTTGGCAGACACTGCGAAACAGTTTTCCTTTGACCTGTATGGTCAATACGTCTCTGAGTTACGTAACGACACAATGACAATCACCCAATTTAAAGAAAGCCATATAAAGGGCGCAGTTAACTCATCCACTCCCGGAATCCTGTTCTTTTCAATCCCATTGGACGAAGGATGGAAGGCGACAATAAATGGCGTACAAGCAAAAATTTGCAACGTGAACTGTGGGTTAATGGGCATTAAAATTCCGGCAGGCAAAAGTAACATAGACCTTAGTTTTGAACCGCGGCTGATGAAAACAGGTGGAATTGTTTCATGCATCGCAATTTTGGTTTTTATTGGACTTATGGTGTTGGATCGGAAGAAAAGAAGTCAATCGGCGCCTCCGGTAGCTTAGCCTTGGGGCAGCTTTCGACGAGAGCGAACTAGGCCACCCAAAAATGACAAAGAGATCCGTAGCCAATACTGGGATTTTAGGCAAATACACTAAATAATAAGTTAAAAATAAATATTTTTTTTGGCTTGTAAGTAATATAACATTTTAATTACTAATAAAAAGCAATGGAGACACACAAAAAAACAGCACAGATAATTTTTGACCTGGATGGAACCCTGATTGATTCTAAAACTGAGATACTCAATACATATCGGCTTGTTTTTAACGAAGTCCCTCCCCTTGTAAAGCCTGATTTGGAAAATCTGAATTACGGGCTTACCCTTAATGACCTGCTAAAAGGAGTCTATGCCGATGAGCAGGAAAAAATAGTGAAGGCGAAAAAGGCATTTGTTACGATATATGATAGTTCCAATTATGATCAAACCAATCTGTATGAGGGTGTCGCTGACACGTTGCGGCAACTAAAAAACGATGGCTACCTATTGCATATAGCGACAAATAAGCGGCTGTATCCTACCAGCAGGATACTTGAAGTGAAAAACATCAGGCGTTTATTTTCGGGGATCATGGCCAATGAAATGACGCCCGGCATTACCCTGACTAAGCGGCAAATGATAGCTGAATTAAAAAAGCAATATTCCTTTTCGGAAGGATATATGGTAGGGGATTCCTTAACTGACATTCAGGCAGGCATAGATGAGCAATTAATCACGGTGGCTGTTAATTATGGCTACGAGCATGCGGATATACTGGCAACATTGATGCCGAGTTGTAGCGTAGATAGTTTTCAGAATTTCTATATATTTGTATCGAGGCACCTCATGGATCGAGAGTTAAATGGCAAAAACTAAAAAGCTGACATGGCACGCAGTTCTCAAATTAAGTGATCAACTTGCTGCCAAAATTGAAGATTCGGGAATTGAATTTGACGTGTTAATTGGGTTAGCGAGAGGAGGTTGGGTTCCCACCCGTCTTTTATCGGAAAGGCTTAATGTCAAAAGAATAGCCAGCATTGGTATCAGTTATGAAGATGAAGAACGAACTAAACTAACCGCCTATTCAATGCCGTCGCCGATTGAAAAAGGACAAAAAATATTGCTCATTGAAGACCGACTCGAGTCCGGTAAATCGTTGAAAAAAGCGACTGAAATATTTAAGAGTCAGGGGGCGGACATTAAAACAGCTTGCTTTTTTACCAGCGCTGACAGTGTAATAAGACCAGATTATATACTGGAAGAAACTGATAATCAAATTATTTTTCCCTGGGAAAAAATATTATAAAATTGTATTAGATGCAGATTCTCGACCCAATAGGTTATCCCGAAGCAATCAAATCTGTAAACTTGTCTGGCCTAAAAAATAAATCTATTTTTGTTACAGGAGGCACTGGTTTTTTTGGGATTTGGTTACTTCATTTGATCAGTGTACTTAATGCCGATGAACATAAAATAAACGTTACGCTGCTGTCTAGGGATCCTCAAAAATTCCTTAATGATAATCCTCAATATAGCAACGTCCAGTGGCTCGGGTGGGTGAAGGGAGACGTGGCTAGTTATGGTTTCCCGGATTCGAAATTTGATCTTTTCATACACGGGGCTGCAAATACAAAGCCTGAAACCGTGAATAATCAAGCGCTTGTTTTTGAAAGTATCGTGTTTGGGACAAAACATGTATTGGACCATGCCTTTTTTGCTGGTGCTAAACGGCTGCTTTTGATTAGCTCAGGGGCGGTATACGGGGAGGTCCCACATGGGATGGATTTTATTACAGAGGATGTCAATACGGCCCCACTGACAAATAAACCGGAAAACGCTTACGGAGAAGGAAAACGAGCAGCGGAAATATTGGGATACTGTTTTGCTGCAGAGAAGGGAGTTGAAGTAGTAACTGCGCGATGCTTCGCTTTTACCGGATTTGGAATTGGGGAACATTTGGTTCTCGGGCAACTTATAAAACAGGCTCTTTATAGTGAAGAGATCATTGTAAATGGGAGTGGCTTGGCAAGAAGGAGTTTTCTGCATGGGCGCGATTTGAGTGTTTGGTTGCTCAAGTTGCTCATAGATGGCAAAGCTGGTGAAATCTATAATGTTGGGTCCGACGAAGCCTACTCTATCGCCGGGCTTGCAGAACTGGTGAGAAACGAATTGTTTCCAGGGAAAAAAGTCAACGTTTTGGGCGCTCAGAAACAAGAACAACGATTGAATTACATCCCCTCCATCGAAAAGGCAAAGACGCTTGGTTTGGGTATATGGACATCACTTAAAGATGCGGTAAAAGAAATGCAATAAAGGATTGGCATTTTCTTTCCCAAAAGTGAATTATCTTGCAGTCTTTTGAAGACATTATTAATTCACATTATTTTTTTATTTTGTTGTTAATATAATAAAATTATGAACGTATTTGAAAAGCCACTTTTTATCTTTGAAATGGCCAATAATCACATGGGCGACCTCGACCATGGGATTAAAATTGTCAGGGAGTTTAAAAAAATTGTCGAGGGGATTGATGAGTTTAACTTTTCGATCAAGCTGCAGCATCGCGATGATTCTTTCTTTCATCCCGCACACATTAATCGGCAGGACCATAAACTTATAAAACGGTTTGTAGAAACGAGGTTAGGATATGATGGGTTCAAACGATTGACAGAGGAAATCAGGGACAATGGATTCCTGACCATGTGCACTCCCTGGGATGAACCAAGTGTTGACCTTATGGAAGAGCTGGATTATGACATCATCAAAATTGCAAGTTGCTCTTTCAACGACTGGCCACTTTGGGAAAGGGTTGTAAAATCAAATAAGCCTATCATCGCTTCCACCGCAGGCGCTCAGTTAGACTCGATTGACCAGGTTGTATCTTTTCTTGCCCACCGCGAAAAGAAATTTGCCATCATGCACTGTGTGGGTGAGTACCCCTGTGCGAAGGAAAACCTGGAACTGAATCAAATAGACTTTTTTAAGGAACGTTACCCGGGCGTTCCAATCGGCTTCTCTACTCACGAAGACCCCAACAATGTAGATAGCATTAAAATTGTTGTAGCCAAAGGAGCAGAGCTATATGAAAAGCATATTGGCGTCGCTACAGAAAAGTATTCGCTGAATGCCTATTCTGCATCGCCCCAACAGGCAAGAGCATGGATTGATAGTGCGCTGGATACACTGGTGATGTGTGGCGGCTCTAAAACCAAGCGCAAAGGGTTTACAGAGAAGGAAATGTCTGACCTTGGGATTTTATACCGGGGCGCTTACGCGGCTGCAGACATAATTGCCGGCCAGAAAATAGAGGCCGCTGATCTTTTCCTGGCTATGCCAAATATAGAGGGTCAATTGGTGGCAAACCAAATGTCTAAATACAATGAATTCTACGCTGAACAAGACGTAAAGAAAGGCGACCCGATAATGCTTGCCGATATTAAAACAAAGCATCTGAGAAAACAGGTACTTGAAATTATTGACCAGCTTAGGACCATGCTGGTAGAAAGCAGGGTGGCGCTGCCGCCATATGTGGATCTTGAGATATCTTATCATTACGGCATAGACCGTTTCCATGAAATAGGCGGCATATTGGTGCAAGTGCTTAACAGGGAGTACAGCAAAATATTATTGGTCATGTTCCCCGGACAGTCTTACCCTAAGCACCATCACGTGCAAAAAGATGAGAGCTACCATATACTTTACGGTGACCTAACGGTAGATATTGAAGGTAAAGAATATCATTTGGAGAAAGGCGGCCTGCTATCTGTTAACCGTGGCCAGGTGCATAGCTTTAAAACTAAAGGTGGCGTTATTATTGAAGAAATCGCAACCACCTATATCAAGGGCGATTCATACTATGCAGACGATTCCATTAATAAAAGGTCTAACCGGAAATCTTTATTGACTTTTTGGCCTGAATGGATGAAATAGGAATCAGAAATATTTGAACAACATCATATAATGGGTAAATTTGATCATATACAGGAGGCTGCTTACGAGGCTAACCTTCAGTTGCCTAAATTAGATTTGGTGATTTTCACCTTTGGCAATGTAAGCGCAGTTGACCGCAGCCTGGGCGTTTTTGCCATTAAGCCGAGTGGCGTGGACTATAAGGAGTTGTCACCGTCAAAAATGGTTATAGTCGATTTCGATGGCAATACTGTAGAGGGCTCTCTCAGGCCGTCGTCTGATACAAAAACGCATGCCCTCCTGTACAAGCATTGGGAAGATATAGGGGGTATTGCCCATACCCATTCTACCTACGCAACGGCCTGGGCGCAAAGTCTTAGGGATATACCTATCTATGGCACTACTCATGCGGACCACAACCAGGCAGACATTCCCTGCGCACCACCAATGAGCGACGAAATGATAAAAGGCAATTACGAGCATGAAACCGGTTTCCAGATCATCAACTGCCTTAAAGAAAGGGGACTTACCTATAAGGATATTGAAATGATTCTGGTTGGAAATCATGCGCCGTTCACCTGGGGCAAGACAGCAGAAAAAGCAGTCTACAACAGCGCGGTATTAGAGTACATAGCTCGTATGGCTCTGCTGACGGAGCAGATAAGAAGCGATGCGCCAAGGCTGAAAGATGCACTGGTTAAAAAACATTTTGAACGGAAACACGGGCCTGCTTCTTATTACGGCCAGTAATTATTGCATGTTTTTTTAATTAAATACAAAATTCTAAATGAAGCTTTCTGACTTTGTCATTTCTTTCATTGCAAAGCAAAATGTAAAAAACATTTTTTTACTACCCGGTGGTGGTAATATGCACCTTATAGATTCTGCAGGTAAAGAACCCGGCATAACGGCCGTTGCGTGTTTGCATGAGCAGGCAGTGGCAATAGCCGCAGATGGTTATGCGCAGGCCACCGGCAATTTAGGCGTCGCCCTGGTTACTACAGGCCCCGGCGGCACCAACACAATAACAGGTGTTTCTGGCGCATGGATAGAGTCTGTGCCATTGTTTGTCATTTCCGGGCAGGTTAAAATGCCTGACCTGAAACCCGACCCAAAAATGAGAATGCTCGGTTTCCAGGAAATTAACATTGTTACCATTGTTAGCTCCATCACCAAGTACGCTGTAACAATCACCGATCCTGCTACTGTATTGTACCACCTTGAAAAAGCCGCATTTCTTGCGAAGTCAGGCCGGCCGGGACCTGTGTGGATAGATGTTCCATTGGATATACAGGCGGCAAATATTGATGAAACACACCTCAAAGGGTTTGACCCTGTTGCTGAGGGGCTGAAACCCGTTGCCGACATCGGAGATATTCGGAATAAAGTGCGCGAGACGTTGGAAATACTGGCATCTTCAACGCGACCGGTGTTATTGGCAGGCAATGGGATACGGATTTCAAAGGGCGAGGAACTCTTTAGAGAGATCATTGGAAGACTCAAGTTGCCGGTGCTAACTACCTGGAAAGCCTGCGATCTGTTGCCAGAAGATGATCCGGACTTTTATGGCCGCCCGGGCACAGTTGCCCAACGAGGGGCTAATTTTATTCAACAGAACGCTGATTGCATTATTTCATTAGGTTGCCGCCTTGATTTTGGGCAAATAGGATATGCACAGGAAGCATTTGCGAGGGAAGCCAAAAAAATAATTGTTGATATTGACGGTCTTGAATTCCTGAAATTCAGATTTGGCATTGATGTGAAGGTGGTGGCCGATGTGGCTGATTTTCTTAAGGAGCTAAAAGCTCAATTAGCTGATTTTATTGTCCCGGACTGGAGTGGTTGGCGTGGCAGGTGCGCGACTTGGAAACATCGCTATCCGGTAGTATTGCCTGAGTATAGGGAGAAGAAGGATTATGTGAGTACGTATGTTTTAGTGGATGAAATTTCAAAACAAGCGCCTGCCGATTGTGTCGTGGTACCTTGCAGTTCTGGTTCAGGGGCAGATATAACCTCACAAAGTTTCAGGGTAAAAAAAGGCCAGCGTGTATTAAACAGCCCAGGTCTCGGATCCATGGGCTATGGTGTGCCGCAGACCATTGGGGCGTGCATAGGGAGCGGCGGCAGGCAGACGATATGCCTGAACGGAGACGGTGGGTTTCAGCTCAATATCCAGGAGCTGGAAACAATAAAAAGGCTTCAGCTTCCCATTAAGTTTTTCTATCTGAATAATCAGGGTTACCTGTCCATAAAAAACACACAGATCAATTACTTTAACAGCCGGTTGGTAGCTACTGATGCTTCCAGTGGCCTTACACTGCCCGATATACAAAAGATAGCTTACGCCTATGGTATTGCATGCAACCGCGTGGAAACACATGATGGCCTGCACAGCGGTGTAGAGGAAGCACTCGCCAGTAAGGGCCCTTTTATTTGTGAAGTGATGATAGACCCTGCCGAACAGGTAGCACCAAAAGTGAAAAGCATGCTTGGCGCTAACGGTAAAATGATCTCGAAACCCCTGGAAGACCTTGCTCCATTCCTTGAAAGGAGCGAATTTCTGGAAAATATGATTGTAAAGCCGGTTGTCGAAGAATAGCGATCCATTTTATGAAAAAACAATTGGCAATAGGAATTATCTTGATTTGATATGCAAAACGAAATAAACGGTCTGCTATATGAAAGTGTTTCATCTGCACAAAAGAGAGAGGCCGAAGCATTTGATCGTTTAGCCGGCGGCGGCAATAGTAAAATAATTCTTTTTGGTTCCGGGGATTTAGGGAAAAGAACTTTCGCAGGACTGAAACAATTAGGAATTGAAGTTTTATGCTTTGCTGATAACAAAAAGGAAATATGGGGAACAGAAATTGATGGCCTGAAAGTTTTGCCACCGGACGAAGCCGTGAGAAAATATCCTAATGCCGTTTTCGTCTTGACTATATGGAGCGCAAACGTAGGTCATCCCCTGCATGCGGTACAGGCGCAATTAAATCTTATCCAAGAGGTAAAGGTCATTTCCTTCATTTATCTTTATTGGAAATACCCCGAAACTTTTCTGCCGTACTGGAGATGCGACTCGCCTCACAAAACCTTAGAGCAATTTGAACTGGTGTCTGCAGCTAATTCATTATGGTCGGATGAAATATCACGTCAGGAATATTTGGGGCAAATAAAATGGAGGCTCAATGGTGATTTTTCATTGCTTGCGCCACCAGTGAAATCGGACCAATATTTCCCGGATGATATTTTTAATGTCGTTAACAATGAAGTGTTTACTGATATTGGTGCTTTTGACGGAGACACATTGAAAGTCTTTCTTCGTAAGAGCAATAATCAATTCGAACATTATTACGCCTATGAGCCAGATCCTTTTGGTTATATCAAACTAAACGAATTTGTATCCGCATTGCCTGAAGAAATAAATCAAAAAATAACAACTGAACCAATAGGAATAGGAAGTCACACAGAGGAGATACCAATTGAAACTCCCGGACTTTACTTTAAAATATTATATCCGCAGGAAGCTGCTGCGCACGCTTTGGAGAACGAGAGCGGTTTTGTCTCTGTGACTTCTAGGTCTATAGATGAGCTAGCGTTCAATAAAATACCCACTTATATTAAGATGGACGTGGAAGGTTTTGAACCCAATATTATATTCGGGGCACAAAATTTCATCAAAAAACATAAACCTGTTATCGCTATTGCCATCTATCATAAATTCGATCATTTGTGGAGACTGCCGTTGGCAATAAACGCTATAGCAAAAGACTATAATTTCTATTTGAGGCCCCATTTTCATGCAGGATGGGAATTGGTGTGTTATGCTGTGCCTAAAAACCGGGTTAAATAAGTTTATGGATGAGTTTAAAACAAGCGCAACAAAATAGATTATGCCGTTGGGTATAATTGACCACTGCTAAGTGTGATTCTATGGACGCTGCAAAAAAATACATTTCAATTTTTACTCCCTGCTACAATGAGGAGGAAAATGTGGAACGCCTGATAGCTACTGTCGCGGCTGTCTTTGAAAAGCTGCCACAATATGATTATGAACACGTTTTCATCGACAATGCTTCTGTTGATAATACAGTCTCGATATTAAGAAGAATTACTCAGACAAATAAACACGTGAAGGTAATTGTAAATGCTCGAAATTTCGGTCATATAAGATCTCCGTTCCACGGCTTGCTGCAATGCAAAGGGGATGCCGTTATCTGTCTGGTTGCCGATTTCCAGGACCCGCCCGAATTGATAGCCCAGTTTTTGGAGAAATGGGAGCAAGGGTATAAAATAGTAATTGGGGTAAAGAAAAGAAGTAAAGAGAATCCGGTAATGTTCGCGATAAGAAGAGGATTTTATAACCTGCTTAGTAAAATGTCGGACAGCGGAGAAAAACCCATTAAGAACTTCACGGGCTTTGGACTTTATGACCAGAAATTTCTGTCGGTGATCCGGACTCTTGATGATCCCTATCCTTACTTCAGGGGCATGATAACGGAGCTGGGATTCGACCGTTATGAAATTGAATATATGCAGCCGCAAAGAGCTGCCGGCCGAACAAAAAATAATTTCTTCACCTTGTATGATATGGCTATGCTTGGCTTTACCAGCCATTCTAAGCTGCCGTTACGTCTGTCGGCCTTTATTGGCTTTTTTTCAGCCATTGTTAGCTTGCTTGTAGCTGTTGGGTACTTAGTGTACAAGCTTATATTTTGGACCAGGTTTGATGTTGGCGTGGCCCCAATGGTAATCGGTATTTTCTTTTTCTCATCCGTCCAACTATTTTTTATTGGCGTTATAGGGGAGTATATAGGGGCTATCCATACACAAGTAAAAAAACGGCCATTGGTTATCGAGAAGGAACGCATTAATTTCGATTAGGCATCATATCAAAAAATACTTCCCCATTATGAGGCTGCCTTCCTTGGTCAAAAAAATATTCAATATTCATTTCATAAGGTTCCTGTTTGTGGCCGGCATAAATACTCTTTTTGGATACTCGCTATTTGCTCTGCTGGTATTTTTCCTGAAAAATGAGTATGTGTCAATTGTAATTTCAAACGTAATAGGCGTACTGTTTAATTTCAAATCCTATGGTGCCCTCGTATTTAAATCGCACGACAATTCAAAAATTCTTCGGTTTTTCGGAGTTTATCTTTGCACCATGAGCATACAAATGATGCTTTTCAAAGGCTTTAAGCTTGCGGGTATTACTAACCCATATATTATCGCCGGAATCATCGTACTGCCCGTATCTCTGTTATCATTTCTCCTGATGAGAAAATTCGTATATCACCACAGACTTCCGGAAAACACAAACATCTCTTGACCTTGACTACGTTTGAAACAAATCAAAAAGCATTATTTTTGAGCATTACGTCGCATGAATGCATAATAAATATAGTATATGGAATTGCCCCAAATAAAAAAAGGTAAATCGAGTAATTTTTATAACGAATTAACTGGGATTCGGGCAATTGCTGCATATATGGTTTTCCTTCACCATTATAATTTTTTTTTTAGCAAAGAGCGGTTCGGAAGTTTTATCCATTCGTTTGTAGGCGAATTTCATGTTGGAGTAACTATCTTTTTTGTGCTCAGTGGATTCCTGATTTGCTATAGGTATTACGATAACTTTAATTTAAAAAGTAGTAAGTGGATGGTTGAGTATATTCAAAATAGGATCGCCAGAATTTACCCGGTATACTTTCTGATCACTACGATGACATTTTTAATTATAATTATTCATTCGTCACATTTAAGCTTTCCTGGGCTAAATTTCAAAGTTGTGCCTTATGGCGGCCAAGGCATTTCACTGCATCGCGACATTATATTGTATATACTTAATATTACTTTTATTCGAGGCTTTTTTGATGATTTTCATTTTACCGGGGTCGGACAAGGGTGGTCATTAACAGTTGAAGAATGTTTTTATATCTGCGCCCCATTCATTTTTTATTTTTCAAAAAAATTAAAGTTGGTTATTCCGCTGATTTTTATCTTTTTTACGGGGCTACTGATTTGTTACCTTTTTAAAGATATCAATTTCTATGGCTTTTTCGGCAATTTAAAATTCGAGTTGTATTTCACTTTTTTCGGCAGATGCTTTGAATTTTTTGTAGGAATTAAATTGGCGCTAATTTTTAAAAATAAGTATGAAAATAAAACACTCAAATCCAATCATAAAACATTTATAGGGATAATTTATATGGCGATTTGTATTTCCATAATGGCATTGATTAAAGGGGATAAAACATATTCCAGCGAAACGCTTGTGGGAATACTAATCAATAACTTCATCTTGCCCATGGGTATTGCTATTTTGTTCCTGGGATTACTGACAGAGAACACTTATGTTAAAAGAGTATTAAAAACTAAAATTTTTGTTCTTTGCGGAAAAAGCTCTTATTCATTTTATTTGATACATGTGGCGATTATCAATGTTGCAGTTGCCAAAATTACTCACAACACATTGATAATATTCTTGATAATAAACGTTGCATCAATTATAATTTTTAAATTTTTTGAAGAGCCCTGCAATAAATATATTAGAAAAATAAACATATATACCAGTCTTGGAAGAATAAAGAGTCTCTTCACCGGCCGTGTGTCACTCCAGGAGTAGAAAATAAAAATAGCTATCCAATGTAAAAACACAGAATCGATAGCTGTCACTTATACTCGACTTGAGGTACCTTATATTGCAACGGGTAGCAGCGAGATAACAAATTATCTAAGCAAAGTGACATTCCCCTTTAACACCTTAGTTACTCCATCAAAAAAAGTAGCATTTAAGACCCAGGCATAAACGTCTACCGCTTGCGGCTGGCCATTGTATGTACCATCCCATCCAATCTGTTGGTTGGTTGTTACAAATATCACGTGGCCCCACCGATCGAATATTTTAAGGGTAAGTGTTTTTATTCCTGAACCCCTGACATAAAGTACATCGTTGCGGCCATCTCCGTTTGGAGAAAATGCCCCTGGCACTCCTATGTCACAGGCTCCAAAAGTTACATTTATAGTATCGCTCACACTGCCGCAAATGTTTGATGCGGTAACCCAATAATTTCCAGGCTCTGTTACCGTAATTTCTTGTTTGGTGTCACCGGTGTTCAACCGCAATGAGCCACCGGGATCATTTACTGCTAATATCATCTGCTGGCCATCACATAATGTAGTATCCTGGCCAAGGTCAATTGCTGCCGGTTTATATAATCCGCTGATGGTCACTGTAGATGATACGCTACATCCGCTTTGAGTTACAGTGAGCGTATAAGTACCGAAAGCGGATACGGAAATAGAGGGCTCGGTACTGCCATTGCTCCAAAGATATTTAGAACCCAAAGGTTCAGTAGCGTATAAAGTAATTGAATTCCCCTCACAAATTGAGGTGTCATTACCTAAGTTCACTATCGGGGTAGGAATGGAGGCTACAAAAAATGTATCAGTTACTAATGCGCAAATCACAGAAGCGCTCACCCAGTAAACACCGCTTTCTGCAATCACTGAATTCGCCGAAGAACCTGTGCTCCACAGATAAGAACTATAACCACGGGGAGCACGCAAAGTAATCGAGTTGCCTTCACAAACCGTGGTGTCTTTTACCGAAGTGCTTACAGTCGCAGGAACAGAGGTAACATAGAAAGTGTCTATAAATGAAGTGCAACTATTTGATGCATCTACCCAGTATATCCCGCTTCCTTCGTTTATATATGGCGTTGTAGCTCCTGTATTCCAGACATACGAAATATAGCCACCGGGGGCGTTCAATGTGATGCCCGAAACTAAGGCACAAATACTTGTATCACTATGTCCGTAAGTAATGCCAGGTGCAATTACGTCAACATAAACGCTGTCTGTTGCTATGCATAATACCCCTGAAATGGTAGATTGAACAGTAAGGTAATACGAGCCAGACGCACCGGTGGACACAGTAGGATCAAGTATTGTGGGATCAGATATTCCGGTCGTTGGCGTCCATTCTATACTGAGTACAGAATCAGAACCATATAGTATGGCCGGCAAAACAATCGGTATTTCTGAGCATGCGCGCAGCGTATCGGGCAGTGATATGGAGTCGCAAGCTGCCGGCCCTATTGTGCCGCACACATAGGTGCTACATGAGGGATTACTCTCCGAAACTAATGAACTTGTGCCTGTAGCTGAGGATACTGTTCCGTAAATACCAAGGCCTGTTGGGTTTTCGGAAGGTGTTGAAATATTAAGGTTGCTTACGTCAATATTTATTGTATGAGTGCCTGCGGTTAAAAAAACTGTTTGCGAAAAATGAGCGAACATCTCATAATTAGCTGCCAGGCCGCTTGGGGGCTGTGAAAATAACAGGGGTAAAGCATCTATATAAGTTGATTCAATATAAATGTCGTTGGCAATATACAGGTCAAGTAAAATACTATCATTAGAACACAATTTAAACGGGTGGCCTAAAGTCATATTATAGAGTGTTACGCCAGTGCCATCAGTAAAATATTCATTGGAATTCAGGCAACTCATCCAGCCACCAGGGGTCCCAATGGGGTTAACTGCATACACAAAATAGGGAGTGATTAAGTCTGCGTTACTACCCGGCACTACTTCGATGAGGCCGGCAATTGGAGTAGCAAGGATCGCACTGGCAACACCAGGTTAAACTGCAGTAAGTATCCAATGCGGATCGGTCACGGCAGGTGCTCCATTTGCGCCGCCTGGAATAGCTAAACCGGTAACAGGATTATAGCCAGTATTAATGACCAGGGAAGAAACCAGGCATTGACCATGTACCTCGTGACTGACGAGAATAAAGACCAGTATTAGGGTGTATTTATTCACAGGCAGCAGTCTCACCCTTGATGAACAATTAAATGAGCCTATACAAATATAATAAGGTAATTACAATTGTTGTAAATTAATTTAAAAAAAACAAATATCTACGTAAATTTAAATTATATTTGAGTTGGGCGACATATTATTATTCACGACAAAAAATTCCTATTATGAAGAACATATTCATTGTGTTTCTTACTGTTTTTATAGTTAATAGTGCTATTGCGCAGGTGCCATCATACGTTGATACTACCGGCCTTCTTGCCTGGTATGAATTTGATAGTAATTTGAATAATTCTTATGGTGGCCCTATTGACAATGGCGTAAATTATGGCAGCGTGAGTTATGGTACGGATAGGTTTGGTGTTGCTAATGCCTGCTATAAAGGTGATGGTAGTTCTCTTATGAATATCCCTGTGGATGATTTTCCTCTTGGTAATGCTACCCGGAGTGCTTGCATGTACTTCAAATTAGATGGTGCTTTTCCTGGGGGAGGTAGGGCTTTTATCGCGTGGGGCGCTAATACTCTTGGTGAACGTTTTGGGGTATTTACTGCGGATACGATGATTGGGCTTGAGTATGTAAATGGATATGTGACCATAAACTATACGCCGGACACTTTATGGCATGATCTGGTAGTTACTTACCCGGTCAGCGGAGCAGGCTCTTCTTCCGTCAAAATATATTTTGACGGTTTTTTGAGGCCCACTGCCCACATCAATCTCCCCGTCCCGTCATTTAATACAATCCCGGGCGCCTGGCATGGTGTAGGAGGGTCCATTTATTTCGGTACTGCATTTTCAGATAGTTGGGTCGGACGCCTTGATGATGGCGGCGTCTGGGGCAGGGAAATTTCGCCCTGCGAAGTCATCTATTTATACTATGCTGGAAATTCCAGCCTGGCATTCGCAAGTGGGCCAACAGCGTCTGTAACGGTTTGCGAAGATGCGGTATCTGTTTCTATGGATTCAGTGCTTGCCATAAATGACCTGGATTCAGGTATTTCTGATACATGGAGCATATATGTACCGCCGTTGCATGGTACGCTGACGGGTGGGTATTCTACGACAGCTACTGGCCATCTTATGGACCCAACTGGGTTTTATTATACGCCTGCGACTGGGTTTACCGGGCTTGATTCTTTCAGAGTAAGGGTGCAGGACTGCGGCGGCACGGCCGATACAATAACTGTTTATGTTACCGTTGTCCCTTCTTCGTCTTCAGGCAGCATTACCGGGCCGCCAACATTATGTGTTGGGGCTTTAGATACGCTTACAGCTTCACTCGCTGGTGGTACTTGGGGCGCAACCAATACTTTTGCTGCGGTTTCCGGTGGCGTTGTTACGGGCCTCGCCGCCGGCGTAGATACAATTGTTTATAGCGTAAGGACTTCGTGTGGCATCAGCACGGTGACTATGGCGCTAACCATAAATCCTTTGCCATCGCCGCCGGCAGTTGCCAGCCCTGATGTGATTTGCATTAATGGTTCTTATACGCCTCCATCTTTTGGAGATTCAGATGTACAGTGGTACACAACACCAACCGGGGGAACCGGAAGCATTTCACCACCGTCAATAAATACATCTGATACTGGCTCTTACGACTACTGGCTGACACTGACATTATACGGCTGCCATAGCGCCAGGACGCCGCTGGTTATTTCAGTAGTATCACCATTCGCAAGTATTGCACCGGTTGATACTTCTGTGTGCCTGGGGCAGTCTTACCATATGCGGGTTGCAGGCCAGACAGGCCAGTTATATACATGGTCTCCCGCAGCGGGCCTGAACAGCAATACAGCGATGGCGCCCGTTGTAACACCATCTGTTAACATGTCATACCTGGTAATCGTTTCAGTGCCTGGCACCGCTACGGCTTGTGCGGATACGCTACATGCCTCGGTAACAGTAACCAGGCTAACCGTGAATGCGGGTACTTATCCTATGGCTTGCATTTCATCTTCTGTTCAGCTTGCCGCCTCACCTGCAGGGCCGGGATATGGTTATTTATGGAGCGGTCCGGCTGGGTTCACCTCTGATATCCAAAATCCACGGGTTATCAGCATTCAGCTATCTGCGCAAGGCATATACACCCTTACAGTCTTTGACGATTCAAATGGTTGTTCAGGCCAGGACACTGCCTCGCTTTTCGTTTCTGATATTCCCCCTCCTTCCGTTAATCTTGGCCCGGATACCAATGTTTGTGTTCAGTACCTGTTGTCCTTGCCTGTCCTTACAAATGAGACCAGTTATGTATGGTCAGACGGAAGCAAGGGCCAAAGTATTAAGGTAACTGAAACCGGCACTTATTGGGTAGCGGCGTCAAATATGTGTGGTATTGCAACTGACACTGTTGATGTAATTGTTGGAACATGTGAGATTGGGCTGCCAACGGCATTTTCTCCAAATGGAGATGGCCACAACGATGTTCTTTATGTCAGGGGGTCCGGCATTAAGACATTTAATCTGAAAATATACAACAGGTATGGCCAGATGGTTTTTGAAACTAATGACCAGGCTATGGGATGGGATGGCACATTCAATGGTCAGCCGCAGCCGGTAGAAGTTTACGCCTGGGTATTAAATGCGAGATTCATTGATGGGGAACCCAGGATACTGAAGGGGAATGTAACTTTGCTTCGATAATTTGCATTTGAGTCATTTCTTTCCCGCTCTGTAGGTTTACCATTTTTTTATCAACCTTAACCTTATTTAACCATTGATCATTAGCCATTGACAATTAAAAATGTTTTTTTTGCGTTTAATTTCTATAAGCGGGTAGAAGGATTATTTTTGTTTCGCTAAAACGGCACATTATGCAAATTGATTTTAAGAAATATAGGATAGATTTTCTTGCAGTTATAGCCTTTGCTGTGTTCTCCCTGGCTTATTGCTATCCGCAAGTGCAAGGCAAAAAGCTAAACCAGCACGATAATTTAAACTGGCAGGGTATGGCGCGTGAGGGTATGGCTTATCACGATTCAACCGGGAAGGATGTAATGTGGTCAAATAGTATGTTCGGTGGAATGCCCACCTATACTTATTACCTAGCAGCAACTAACACAAATTACGGAGTCTATGTGCAGGATCTATTACAGTCAGTTGGTAAACCGGCATACTTCTTTTTTATCGCCATGTTGTGTTTTTACCTATTGATGAGGGTATTAGGGGTCAATAGTTGGTTGAGCATAGCCGGCGGTATAGCCTATGCTTTTTCTTCCTATAATGCGATAATAATCGCCGTGGGGCACGATACCAAAATGCTGACTATCGGCTATCTGCCTGCGGCCATGGCTGGTTTATATCTCATTTATAAAGAAAAGTGGTGGGTTGGGTCTGCTCTTTTTGCCCTATTCATGGCCCTTATCTCTTCAAATGTCCACTTCCAGGTGATGTTCTACTTTTTGATTATTATTCTGTGTTTTGTAGTAGTAATGTTTTTTGTTGCAGTAAAAGAAAACAAGCTCAAACAATTTTTCATAGCTAGTGCGTTAGCGGCAATTGCAGGCCTGGTTGGGCTCGGCCCTACCGCAACGGGTATCCTTACTACAAATGAGTACGCAAAGGAAACCATGCGCGGCGGTACCAGTGAGCTGTCCGGACATGATAAAGGAAAAACAAATGGGGGCCTTGACAAAGAATACGCCTTTCGCTGGAGCAATGGAATAGGGGAGACCTTTTGCATCCTGATCCCATACTTATATGGTGGATCATCCGGTGAGGCTGCGGACAAAGCCCCTAAAACACTGGCGGCTGTCGGGGGCAACCAGGAGGAATTGCCATTATATTGGGGCTCACAGCCGTTTGTTGGAGGGCCGGTTTATTTTGGAGCTGTAGTATGTTTTCTTTTCGTTCTTGGGTTAATAGTAATCCGGTCGCCGCACAAATGGTGGATACTTGCTGCGTCGGTTATTGGTATAGTCATGTCATGGGGGAAAAATTTCGACTCGGTGAATTATTTTCTATTCGACCATTTACCTATGCTCAATAAGTTCAGGACGCCGTCAATGGTTTTGGTGATACCCCAGCTTCTTTTCCCTATGCTTGGAATTTGGGCGGTACAGGAAGTGATCAACAGGAAAGACGACCCCGGTATCTGGAAGGATTTAAAAATTGCCGCGGGCATTACTGCAGGATTGTGCCTGCTGCTTGGGGTAGGTGGAAGCATGTTTTTTAATTTCACGGGTGGCGAAGATGCACAATTGCAGCCTGAAATCGTGAAATTGCTAAGAGAAGACAGAAGCTCTTTAGCTGCAATGAGCGGGATAAAAAGCGCGGTTTACATACTTATTGCAGCGGGTTTATTGTGGGCCTTTATAAAAAATAAAATAAAGCCCGGAATTCTGATTGCCGGCATAGCTGTAATTATTGCTATTGATCTTGTCCCTGTAGCACAGGACTATCTGAAGGACAGTAACTATGTTGATGCCTCTGAATACGAATCTTTATTCGAACCGAGAGAGGTGGATAAGATAATATTAAGAGACCCGGATCCATATTATCGCGTTCTTGATCTTACAAGAGATCCGTATAATGATGCTATCCAGGCATATTTTCATAAATGTGTCGGTGGATATTCACCGGCAAAAATGGAAATCTACCAGGACCTTATTGACCGCCAGATGAGCAGGGGTTTCAATTACCAGGTGCTCAATATGCTCAACACCAGGTATATTATTCAAGGCAGAAAAGGCAGCCAGCCGCAGGTGTTTCCTAATCGCTCAGCCTGCGGCAATGCCTGGTTTGTTGACAACGTGAAATGGGCAAATACGGCAGATGAAGAAATGGATGGACTTAATGCTCCGCAAATAGGTGACACTGCTGTTGATCCCACCGCTTTTGAACCTAAAAAAACAGCGGTGATGCGCGCAACCTTCAAGGAGGATTTGGGTAATTACACTTTTGGCAAGGATAGCGCTGCTTATGTGAAGCTGGATAAGTATGGCCTGGATGATATTTCATTTAAGTCAGTTAACAGTAAGGACGGATTAGCAGTATTCTCAGATATTTACTATGCCAAGGGATGGAAAGCATACGTTGACGGTAAAGAAACACCCATAATGAAGGCGGATTATGTGTTGCGGGCCGTAAAAATACCTGCTGGAAACCACAGTATAGAATTCCATTTCCGCCCGGCAAGCTTTTATAAAGGCCAGAAAATAGCTATGGTCAGTAGTATCCTGTTAATTTTGCTATGCCTGGGTGCTGTATTTCAATCCTTTAAAAAAGGGAATAATCCCGCTCAAAAACTATCTTGAGTAATGGACGAAAAACATTGCGGGCATGGTAGTTAACAAAAGTTTTCCTGTAGGGTATTGCCCATAATCAGGCAATCCTGCAGGGGGCTTACTTAAACAAGGAAGAACGCGATGTCTTTGCCCGGAAGAAATAGTAATAGTTTGTTCACCAATTCATTTTTCATTTTTGCTGTCAGGTTCTTCCCCTCATTGGCTAACCTGCTGGTAATGATCTGGTATTCGCGTCATTTATCAGAAACACAGTATGGCAATTACCAGCACTTTTGGATCCACCTCCTCATCATTTACCCGGTCATTTGTTTTGGTATCCATGTGTTGCTCATCACGTATTCACGCAGTTTTATTCTGAGCCTTTTGCGAAGAATAAAAACAAAATATTATGTCCTCTATTTTATTTGGGCAATATCATGGAGTGCACTTTTTGGCTGGCTGCAGTGGAGTTCGCTGTCCCTAACGTTTGTTGTTCCGTTTCTTTTCATATTTTTTTATGCGCTGTCATTTATCTTTGAATCCTATCTTATTGTGTCGGGAGTTTACAAAAACCTTACGGTGATCAGCGTTTTATACTCGATTATTTTTTGCGGGATACATTGGTGTGTATTAGCCGATGGCTTCTCATTGCAATCATTGTTCCTTTATTTATTGCTGCTTACCGCTGTTAGGTTTGGTGTCTATTGCGGCATCGCAATAGTGAACATAAGGAACTACCGGGAAACGCAAACCAGGAAAGAAGCACCGCTGGGCCATATCAGTTCATTGTGGTTGCATCTTGGGCTGTACGATATATCGCAGGTATTGTTCAGCTATATCGATAAGTTCATCATTTCTATTTTACTCACTGCCTCAGTGACTGCTGTATATTTTAATGGCTCGCAAAACATTCCCTTCCTTCCTTTACTGCTGAGTGCAGCCGGAAGCGCCGTGCTCATGCAGCTTGCCGCGGGTAAGCAACAGGATGAAGCAGCCGATACCATTCGGTTAATGAACCAAACAGGGAGAGTCTTATCTTGTATTGTGTTCCCTCTTTTTTTCTTTTTGCTATTTTTCAGAACAGAATTAGTTGTTTGGTTGCTTACAGATAAATACATTCCGGCAATACCTGTATTTTTCGTTTCTATTCTTGTTTTGCCCGTGCGGGCTTATAGCTATACCACGGTATTGCAGCGCATGCACAAGGGCCGGATCATTAATGCAGGCGCGCTTGCCGATCTTTTATTGGCATGTGGACTCATGTACCCCTTGTATAAATGGCTGGGCCTGCCCGGTGTGGCATTGAGCTTTGTGATCAGTACCTACTTGCAGGCTGCCTTCTATCTTTTCTATTCCGCCAGGTTATTGCATACAACTCCCTTAAAACTGATCCCCTATGCAAACTGGCTGCTCAAGCTGCTTATTTTCGCTGCGTTGTTTATCACTGTTCGTTGCGCGGGTAATTTGTTTTTTTCAGGGAAGATTACATTAATTTTAGGAATGATAATGATGGTAGTACTGTCTGGAGTTTCACTTATTATGGAATTAAAAAAACAAAAGGTAAATGTCAGTATCTCATAACAGGCGGCGACTAAAAGATATAGACAATACCGGTTTTGGCCCCAATAGTGGTGTCGAAGGTGGTCGGCTGATCAATGCTGATGGCTCTACAAACCTGAGGAAAAGAGGCATTCCTATTTGGGAGCGAATCAGTGTATATCATACACTCCTACGAATGAAGCAAAGCCATTTCATTTTTTTTGTCCTGTTGTTCTATGCTTCCGTCAATATTGTTTTCGCCTTTATTTATTTTTTAACGGGAGTAGAGCACCTGGTTGGCGGTGATGCCGCCTCCAGCTACTTTGATAAATTTATGGAGGCCTTTTTCTTTAGCTCTCAAACGCTGACCACGGTTGGCTACGGTCGTGTTGCGCCTAGTGGAATGGTGGCCAACAGCATAGCAGCTATTGAGGCTTTAACCGGGATACTAATTTTTGCGGTAATGACGGGTCTCATCTACGGGCGTTTTTCCAGGCCGCGGGCTTACCTTATTTTCAGCCCTAATATTTTAATTGCTCCGTACAAAGGTGGTAAGGCCGCGATGTTGCGTGTCGCAACCTATAAAAACAATCATCTCACGGATGTGGAAGTTCAAATGACCCTGGCATGGCACGAAAAGGAAAATGATAAAATAGTAACCCGGTTTTACCAGCTTAAGCCGGAACTGCCAAAGATTAATTCCCTTGCCCTGAGTTGGACGATTGTCCATAACATCACCGAAGACAGCCCCCTACATAATATTACAAAGGAAGAAGTGGCAGAAAGCAAAATGGAGGTGATCGTGATTATTAAAGCGTTCGACGACCATTTTTCCAATACAGTGCAGCAAAGAACGTCCTATACATACCAGCAGGTAATTTATGGCGCTAAGTTTTTGCCAATGTTTGAGCAGGGGCCTGGTGGAGCTTACACCCTATTGGAATTAGATAAAATAAATGCCCATGAGCTGGTTAAATTACCGGAACCTGCCAATCCGTCAACTGCCTGATCAGCCATCAATCTATGCCTGTGTTAGTCTTGGTGCTCCTCTTTTTGCAGCGCCTGCTCTATGCCCCTGCTCGGCACGATCCACATAATGGATACAACCATAAATAATACCGCCGAAATAGCCGGATGCACAAACAATGCTATGGGTATGGAACAAATGTAGATCACCAGCGACATCAATCCCTTCCTATCCCCTTTTTCAAGCGCTCTCGTAAGTTCAGTATCTTTAGTATAACCTTTTCTTATTGTATTGGCCAATGTAGTATAGGCCACACCGCACAGGCATAGCAGCCCTCCGTAAGCAGCCACTGTTATTTTATCGAAATTGTTCACCCCCATCCACCCGGTGGCAAATGGCACCAGCGAAAGCCAGAAGAGTAAATGCATATTCGCCCAGATCACACCTGCATTTATTTTCTTTAAGGTATGCATCAGGTGATGGTGATTGCCCCAGTAAATAGCGACAAAAGTAAAGCTCAGCAGGTAACATAGAAATACGGGGCACAATGGTTTTAACACTGCCCAGCTTGTACCCTCCGGTATTTTTAATTCTAAAACCATTATGGTAATTATGATTGCGAACACTCCATCACTAAACGCTTCCAGCCTGGATTTATTCATAATAACGTATTAGAAATTTATTGGGCAAACATAGTCATTATTTCGTCATCGTTCCTAAATTTACAAATAAAGGAGAACAGTTTTATCTTTGTTGAATGAGATACTTGCCATCGGTTATGATTGTTCTTTCATTTATTACAATTTGCGTAGGCGTGTGGTTAAAGTGGAACGATAATATTTATTGGCGACCAATAGTTTTCTCTGGGATGATTGCTGAGGGTATTTTTATTGCAGTGAATAGAATAATGTTTAACAAAAGGCAGAGAAACATAGAGCAATGAACTGGTTATAATAGGCCGACAAAAGTGTTTGGCAAGTAGTATCGGGGAATTTTACCCCGTACTTCAGACGGGATTGGGAGCTAACGCCTTAAAAACTTGCCTGTTTAATTCATAAATACTATATTTACAGCAGTAAAATCAGATCATGAGAAAAGCAATTCTTTTAGTGGCGGCATTTTTTATGATTGCCGGCATTACATCCTGCTCAAAAAACTCGTCAAGCAATAATACTTATACCTGCACCTGTAATTTTTACCTGGTTACGGGTGTCTATTCCAGGGATACTACAGAATCTAATACTTATCCTGCCGGTACGTCCCAGGTTGATGCGCAAAAAGATTGCAACAACAAACAAAATACACTGCAGTCGACTGGCACCAGCACCGCCAAGTGTCTATTGTCTGACTAGTTCTTTAACGACAGAAATACTACCCGTTCGAGTATAGTGATCATATATACGGTAAAGCACAGCGTCATTTTACGATAATATATTCCAGGAGGCCTTAGTAATATTTTTTATGAGCGCCGATAACCCGACAGCACAACCGAGGGATTATAGCATCATCAGCCCTACCGCGAGGTATGTACTGTTGCTGAAGGGCCTTACCGATATTCCATATGCCAAAGAAACAGCTGAATTAATATCCTTGCCGGAAACATACGATCGCGACTTCAGTAAGAAAGACTTCGCATACTGGGCAAGAGTTGTCCATTTTGAAGCCCGGTACATGAGTATTGACCAGCTTCTATCCGGATTGCCAGTCAAAAACATTTTAGAATTATCTTCCGGCTTTTCTTTTCGTGGTTTTGCGGCAGTTCAGGAAAAAGATCTCAACTATATAGATACGGATCTGCCCGATGTGGTCCGGGCAAAGAAGGAAATCATGGCTCTTTTTCAGAACAAGGATACTGAGCTTAAAGGTAAACTCGAAATAATGCTGCTTAATGCACTTGACGAAAAACAGTTTACAGAAGTAGCGAGCCAATTTCCGCCTGGTGAGTTAGCGATAATAAACGAGGGGTTACTGATGTATCTGGATGTGGAGGAAAAGAAAAAATTATGTAAAATAATCAGGAAAGTGTTGGAGCAAAGAGGCGGGTATTGGATCACTGCCGATATCTATATAAAGAGAGAACAAATAATGCCAGTGCTTCCTGTAGACGATAAGTTGCGTGATATTTTTGAAAAAATGCATATCCGGGAAAATATGTTCGAAAGTTTTGCGGAAGCAGAAGCCTTTTTCAAAAATGAAGGTTTTGGCATTGATAAAGAGGCAGACCCCGAATATTCTAAGTCTTCTGTCCTGCAATATTTATTGGGAAGCGCCACAGAAGAACAGCTTAAATACATAAGTAAATCAGAAAAAATAAACGCTGCCTGGCGGCTTAAACCGATTTAGACGAAAGGATCAATGGCGCCCTGCTACCTGACTTTCTATAATTAATGCCATCTGTTTTGGTACCGGTCATAACTTCTAAATTCATGGTTTCGTGGATATCGGTGGCCTCGTCTGCCAGAATAGCAACTGCTGATACTAACCGTGAACAGCGCAATAACAGATAAGAGTAGAGCTATTTTTTTCATTCATTTTTTTTGCTAAAATAATTTAATAAGGAACGATAACAAAATTTACCGAAAATCTGCAAGACGTTAAAAAAATGGTATTTTTCCAAAACAGAGCCCGGTAATCTGCCGGGTAGAAGCGAATAGCTTTTAATTATATTAGCTTTGCCAAAAAGGTTTGCATGAATGTAAAGAGTACAATTTTGCCCGTAGTATTATTGATGTTTATTTTTTTCTCCTGTAAAAAAAGCAGTAATACTCCTACTGCCATTGTAACAACCTCTACCAGGGCAAATATAGATAGCATGGAAGGCTATTATTATGGTATTACCGCCGGCGATAGTATTTATACCTTGACTGATTCAACCGGTAAACAACAGCAATGGCTGCGCAGCTTTTCGTCTTTAGATACTTTGGTTGTCACCTCAACTGATTCTGTGAGTATTACAGCTACAGGCAAATATTACACCATCACTTTTCCTTATGGAGATAGTTTATCGCTGGTTGGCGATAGCCTTGGCTTGGTTAACAATATAATTACCACTTTAACAACTGTGGTGACCAATCAAAATGGCTATGCGTCCTTTGCTGCGAATTTCTGCGATACAACTTTAGAATATGATCATTTATCCATTAACGTGCAATATGGTTATAGCAAGCACGTAGCCTCTCATTTTGCGCTCTATAGCAAACAATAGAAAGAGCTATACTATTGGCATGCTCTTAATGAAATGACTCTATAAATAATAGTAATATTGTTTTGCCTTTTTAATCCTTTTTTAGGCTAATTTTCCAAAAAAATCTCACTATGAAAAAAATAGGAATTATTGGCTCTGGTCATGTGGCGCATGCGTTAGGAAATGGCTTTTTAAAACACAATTATGAAGTAATGCTTGGCTCCAGGGATGAATCAAAAATAAAAGCCTGGAAAGAAAAAGGGGGCAAATATGCGCATACAGGGAGTTTTGAAGAGGCGGCCAAATTTGGTGAGGTTGTAGTGCTCGCCGTAAAGGGAAGCGCAGCTGCAAATGCAATTGAGGAAGGAGGCCCGCAAAACCTGATGGGAAAAACAGTAATTGATACAACTAATCCTATTGCCGATGCCCCGCCTGAGAATGGTGTTCTGAAATATTTCACTAACCTGGATGAGTCATTAATGGAGCAATTGCAAATGCGTTTCCCGGAGATACATTTTGTAAAAGCTTTTAACAGCGTTGGCAATGAGTTAATGGTCAATCCTCCATTTAATGAAAAACCCACTATGTTTATTTGTGGCAATAATGATGCGGCGAAAAAAGATGTGCATGAGATCCTCGGGCATTTTGGCTGGGAAACAGCGGATATGGGCAAAGCTGCAGCAGCGCGCGCAATTGAGCCATTATGCATGTTATGGTGCATCCCCGGTATCCTTCGGGGCGAACGGAAGTTCGCCTTCCGTTTGATAAAAGCTTGATTTTATCGGATTTGCCTTTTGAAATTTGCTATTTGAAATATGTCCTTTGCTATTTGTATTTTGTAACCTTATGGAGCCAATCATTAAAATTCGCGGCTTGAGAAAGCTATATGGCGAGAAGGTTGTTTTAAAAGATATCACCCTGGATATTTATCCCGCTCAAATAATCGGGTATATAGGGCCTAATGGTGCCGGAAAATCAACAACAGTAAAGATACTGACAGGTATCATCCAGGATTATTCAGGGGAAATAACTGTATTTGGCAAAAATCTCAGGGAGAATATTCTTGAAGTAAAGAGCAGGATAGGGTACATACCGGAATTAGCGGAACTATACGATTTGCTGACCCCAAGAGAATACCTCACCTTTATTGGAAAGCTGTATCATTTGCCTGATGATATTATTGAAGAGCGCTCCCGCAAAATGCTTGATTCATTTGGCCTTGCCGATAATATGGATCAGCGCATGGATAGCTTCTCAAAAGGAATGAAGCAAAAGGTACTGATCACATCGGGGCTGTTGCATAATCCCGGCATTGTTATTATGGATGAGCCTTTATCAGGGCTCGATGCCAACGCAGTGATACTGGTGAAGGAATTGCTGCAGGCTATGAAGCAGGAAGGGAAAACCATATTTTATTGTTCCCACATGATGGACGTCGTGGAAAAAGTGTCTGACAGGATAGTACTTATAAATAACGGCAGCATTATAGCAGATGGTACTTTTGAAGAATTGAAGCAGGGTGGCACAGACTCATTAGAGCAGATATTCTCGCGACTTACTTCCAGCGGCAACCAGGTACAAAAGGCAGATGACCTCGCGGCAGCAATGAATATGTAATTGGTTGCGGCCAAATTCTCTGAGCATGAACAAAATACTATTGAATATGATAATGCTCCCATCGGCTTTATGGAAAAGCCTGGGGGCGGATATAACTCAATTGCGGGCCATTCTTAATGTCCGGCTCACACTTGACGACCGTAACCCGGTCGCCATAGGGCGTCCGCAGCGGCAAAAGAAAACCCGAAAGTTTAGTACCCTCATCAATACCATTGTTTTCCTGGCAATGGGTGTAGTGTACATGTTGCCTCTTACAGTAATAGCTGATCGCATATTCTCGCTCACTTTATTTTTTACATTGTTGTTTACGGTAATTACATTCATGCTGATCACAGACTTTTCAAATGTGCTCTTTGATGCCCGTGATAAGTACATATTATTTCCACGCCCGGTTAACGACCGGACTTTGGTCCTGGCCAGAATGTTACATGTGTTCATTTACCTGTTTCGCATTATTGTGCCTATGTCGTTGCCCGGATGGATAATGCTGTACCACCTGGATGGATGGCCTTCTGCAACCCTTTTTATTTTGCCATTGATACTCTTGATATTCATGGTTCTTTTTATTGTCAACAGTGTTTACCTGTTGGTATTAAGATTGGTAAAGCCGGAAAAGTTTAAGGATGTGATGAACTATTTTCAGATAGTAACTTCTATATTCTTTTTTGCCAGTGTGTACATATTGCCTCGTTTTTTTAAGCACCCTGATCTCGCCAGCTTTGATATCTTTAACTATCCCTGGATTCGCTACCTCCCTACCTATTGGTTGGCTGTCTGTTGGTCGTGGGTTGGGGCTCCTGTATTGTTGGCAGGCACTTCTTTCTATAGCATTTTTGCCGTCGTGTTGCCATTGCTATGCATGTATTTAGTCGTTAAAAGACTTGCGCCTCAATTTTCGAGAAGAATAGCCGGTATTGATGCTACTGATAATGCCGGTTATATAATGCCCGGCGCTAAGCTAGTAAAGCCAAATAAATTTTATCAAAAACTGGCTTATGCTTTAAATGCGAACGACGATGCTAAAGCAGGTTTTATGATTTCCTGGCTGCAAACATCGCGCAGCCGTTCCTTCCGTATGCGGGTATTGCCGTCATTTGCTTTCATCCCTATTTATTTCTTTTACCTGCTCACTCAAAATAGTAATTCTGTAAGCGATACGCTGCAACATTTGCCGGAAACGTCAAGGCATCTTTTACTGTTGTACATGACTTCCTTTGTAATGATAACGGCTTTGAATTATCTCACCATGTCCGACCAATATAAAGCCGCATGGGTATATTACTCCACCCCGGTAGCAATACCAGGCATGGTTATGACTGGCGCTTTTAAAGCTATACTCGTAAAATATTTCTTCCCGTTTTTTATCCTTGTTTCCCTTTTAGTCTTGTATATATGGGGTGTGCCCGCAATATGGGACGTGATACTTGCATTTGTCAATGTCACCTTGTTTGTTTCCTGCATGGCCCGCATCAGTTACAGGCATTTGCCCTTTTCCACGGCTGAGCAAATGAAGCAGGGCGGGGCGCGCATTCTTAAGTCTTTTATCTCTATGTTTATACCCGCATTGCTCGGTTTCGGCCATTATTTTGCGGTGCATTTACTTTGGCTTAAGCTTATCTTCCTGGTATTGTCCTGTATTCTTTTATGGCTGGTATGGACCAGCTATGCAGCCACAAGCTGGAGTGATGTGATAAGAATAGAAGACGAATAGTAATTTTTCCTGGATTTTTGAGTTATTAGAGATAGCGGGGGCGAAGAATAAAACTACTACCTGCAATACCCCCGCAGCATATCCTCCGCCTCTTTATTCCCAAGTTCCACAGACTTTTTCCAATCTGCGCATGCACCTTGCATATTTTTTTGATTCATCCGGATGATGCCCCGGTTATAATAAGCAAGGGCGTCATCCCCATTGAGCATTATTAAGGAATTATAGTCTTCAACCGCTCCGGCCATGTCCCCGGATTTTACTCTGATCATGGCCCGGTTGTAGTAGGGTTTAGCATAACCTGGCGCGACCATTATTGCTTTGCTAAAATCATTGGCAGATGATTTTAAGTCGCCTGACTCATAATAAGCCCATCCCCGGTTATTATAAGCTTCCGGGAAGTTAGGATCAATGGATAAAGCCTCATTATAATCAACCACTGCTGCCTGCTTGTTGCCCAATTGATAGTAAGCCCATCCCCTGCTGTTATAATAGTTGGCATGGCCAGGATTTAATTTTACAGCGTTATCAAAGTCACTCAATGCCGACCGTATATCTCCTGTTTCCTCATAAATATTTCCCCTGTTATAATAAGCAAGGGGATAACGTGGAAACAAACGAACGGCTTCCGAATATTTTTGCAATGCTGCTTTGTTATCGCCGTAATATTTTTCAAAATCTCCCCATGAATTATATACCATACCATCGCGCCAGTTACCAGGATTTTTTTCCACAATGTCGGTAAATAGGGTATTAGTATCTTTCCAAACATCTATTCGTAACCATGACTGGATAGTGAATACAACAATGACTGCAGAAAACACAGGCACGATAATTTTCTTTCGCTGTAAATAGTTATCCGCTATCCATTGCCCGGCAATATAAAACAGCCCGATATAAGGCACATAAGTATATCTTTCTGCGACAAGCGATGCGCCAACGGGCACAATCTGCAGCATGACCGAAATAGTAATCAGGAAAAAACTGCTTCCGAAAACTATATCCATTCTATAAGTATTTTTTCTGGCTATTAGCCATGCAAGCATCACGAGAAATGGCAAAGACAAATAATAATACCACGGCAAAATATTTCCAGCTAGATAGGGAAAAAAATGCAAAGCATTTAAATCAAAAGGAAACACAAGCTTGATGACATAAAACGCAATGCCGGATGTAAAAAGAAAAAACCTGTTGACAAAGTTGAAGTACAGCGAAATATCATTGATCGCCCCCCCGGAGCCCTGTGATTTAATCGCGAGGATACCAAACACTATGGATAGCAGGAGGAACGGAATTTTTTCTAATAAAGCTCGTGCGTCTCTCTTCCGCCCTTTATAAGCGTCTATGGCTACTAGTAATACAGGCAATGTTACCGCAGCAGATTTGGAAAATAAGGAGGCAAGGAAAAGCAGCAATGCGAGTGCATAATATTTTGCCTGTTGTCCAGAATATAAATAGCGCAGGTAAATGATAAGGGCCGCTAAGTAAAAGGCTGTGTATGATACATCCTTCCGCTCCGATACCCAGGCCACAGACTCTACATGCAGCGGATGAACCGCAAACAGCAATGCGACAACTAATCCTGTCATCTTCCGGCCACTTATCTTTTCAGTGAACACATATACCAGCCATACATTAAGCAAGTGTAGCAATACATTGAGTAAATGGTAGGGAAGCGGGTCGAGGCCGAACCATCTGTAAATGAACATATCGGTTAGGGTAGTAATCGGGTGGTAGTTATAATTATTAAACGAAGTAAAGATGGCCACTACTCCTTTCCAACTAAAGTTGCGGATAAACGGATTGTTCAGGATGTAAAAATCATCATCCATAAAAGTGAAGCCATTCCCTATTGCTTTGACGTACAGCAACGCGGTAAAAGCCAAAATAGCCGCTCCGGCAGCTATCGGAGCCCATTTTGATTTGCCGGCAATAGTCTTACCATCGGCAACAGTTTTTGCCGACGCCGCAATTGCGTGCTCCGCAGGTATGGCTTTATTTTTTTTCGCCCCCATAGTCTTTAATGACAATATTGCTGCATCAATTGCTCTGCCTTTGTATTCCCTAGGTCTGCTGCTTTTCCCCAGTCTTCACAAGCGCCGGTTGTATTTTTCAGGTTTAACTTTGCAAGCCCGCGATAATAATACGCCATATTATCATCGGGATGAAGCCTTAGTAAGTAGCTGTAATCTTCCATCGCCCCGTTATAGTCTGCGGAGATAGCCTCGATTGCTGCGCGGTTATAGTATGGTTTTTCAAAAAGCGGATCTGAAATAATGGCTTTATTATAATCCTGCAATGCGGATTTTAGGTCACCTGTACTATTAAACGCCCATCCGCGGTTGTTGTAAGCTTCTGCTAAAGCAGGCTTTAAAGAAATAGCGGCATTGTAATCTTGCATGGCGGACTTTACATCGCCCAGCCTGAAGTAAACCCAGCCTCTTCCATTATAGGTTTCTGCAAGTTTAGGGTCAAGGCGTATTGTATTGTTGTAATCCGCCAGTGCAGCTTGCAGGTCGTCGGATGCTTCATACACATGAGCTCTTCCATAATAGGCGCTGCCTGCAAAAGCAAATCCTGGGTCCATTGATAGAGCCTGCGTAAAATCATCAAGCGCTCCTTTCAGGTCATGCTCATTAATCCTCGCATCACCGCGTAAAAGATAAATATAATCTGCATCTAAAATCCCCTGATTCTTGTTTATTACGTCTGTTAACAGGGTTTCATTGTCCTTCCATACACCTATGCGGTCAAATGTTTGTGCGGCATATACAATTAACAACAAGCTGAGTAAGCCAATGATAGTGTTCGTGTATTTTTTCTTTGCAATTATAGTTGTTACCCATTGGCCGGCAATATAGAACAACCCAATATAGGGAATGTAAGTATATCGCTCCGCCGTCAAGGCTGAACCTACCGAAATGAGTTGGAGCATTACGGAGATAGCCACGAGGAAAAACGAAATTCCGAACAGCGTCTCCCTGCGCATGGGTTTGTTTTTTTTGATCCTGGTTGTTAACCAGCAAATTAGCACCAGGAAGGGTAGTGAAAAATAATAAGCGATCGGAAGTACTGTGCCGTGACTGTAAGGAAAGTAGTGCATCGCCGATAAGTTAAACGGAACTAAAAACCGGATCAGATAAAGTGCTATGCCTGATGTAAAAAGAAATATGCCATTAATGATTCCGTAATAACTAAACAGGATGTTCACAGGCCCCCAGGCTTTTTGAGCGAATATATTAATGATGCCAAACGCCAGGGATAAAATCAGGAACGGCGCCTTTTCTGCTAAAGTTCTTTTACTAATGCCCCGTCCTTTATAAATGTCTATTACTATTAAAAGCACAGGAAGCGTTACAGCTGCCGACTTGGAAAGAAGCGACAGGACAAAAAATGTCAGCGTCAGGATATATTTCTTAGTGGCGCGTGTGTTGTCCAGGTATTGCAGGTAAGTAATAAGGGACAAAAGATAAAATGCTGCATAAAGCACATCTTTT
>Ga0206890_1032_pt1 | contig 43122 bp, 38 predicted proteins | sample Alteio_BWOrgHeat_58_FD_152960 | JGI IMG/M metagenome (GOLD analysis project Ga0206890, IMG submission 152960) | Enriched cells from forest soil in Barre Woods Harvard Forest LTER site, Petersham, Massachusetts, United States - Alteio_BWOrgHeat_Nextera6 ... | reverse complement strand
CGCCTGTAGCGCTCAGATTTATTGTAGCCCCTACGCAAAGTGGGTTAGGAGATGCGCTCAAGCTGGTTATCGTTGGCAGTGCGTTCACGGTTACTGCTGACGTTACTGACGTAGTACTCGTACAACCTGTAACAGGTGAGGTCACAGTTAAACTATATACTCCGCTGGCTGCAGTAGTCGTCGCGGTAAAAGATGGTGTAATACTAGTTGAAGCATAACTGTTTGGGCCGGCCCAGTTGTAAGTGGGAGATCCACTGCCGCTAACACCTGTTGCACTCAGATTTATTGTTGTTCCCACACATAGCGGGTTTGGCGAGGCGCTCACGCTGGTTATTGTCGGTAATGCATTCACTGTCACGGTGTTTGTAACTGACGTAGCGCTGGTACAACCGCTGCCAGGATAGGTAACCGTTAAACTATATACTCCGCTTGCAGCAGAAGTTGTGGCTGTAAAAGAGGGAGCCACTGCGGTTGATGCATAACTGTTCGGGCCACTCCAGCTGTATGTCGGAGCCCCTGTACCGGTAACACCTGTTGCGTTCAGGGTGATAGCCGTCCCAACGCAAAGCAGGCCAGGTGTTGCACTTGCACTTGTTATCGTAGGTACAGCATTTACACTTACAGTTGGGCTAACAGAGGTAGCGCTCGTACAGCCGGTACCGGGGTAAGTAACTGTTAAACTATATACTCCCCCTGCCGCAGTAGTAGTAGCCGTAAATGATGGTGCTACACTGGCCGAAACAAAACTATTCGGGCCACTCCAGTTATAAGTGGGAGAACCCGTACCGCTAACACCGGCCGCACTCAGATTGAGCGTTGCAGCTACGCAAAGCGGGTTAGGCGATGCGCTCACGCTGCCGATTGTCGGTAATGCGTTCACCACCACCGGCGAGGTAACAGCTGTAGCACTCGTACAACCTCCACCTGGATAGGTAACTGTTAAACTATATACACCGCCCGCAGCTGTAGTGGTCGCGGTAAATGATGGAGACGGATTCGTTGAAACAAAACTATTCGGGCCGGTCCAGTTGTAGGTTGGGGTCCCCGTGCCGGTAACACCGGTTGCACTCAGGTTAATAGTTGCCCCTACGCAGAGAGGGAACGGATTTGAATTTGCACTGCCTATTGTTGGTAATGCATTCACAGTCACCGCAGAAGTAACTGATGTAGCGCTCGCACAGCCTGCACCGGGATAAGTAACAGTTAAGCTATATACACCGCTTGCTGCTGTGGTTGTAGCGGTAAACGATGGCGCTGCACCGGCGGAAACAAAACTGTTCGGGCCGCTCCAGCTATAAGTAACAGCGCCGGTACCACTAACACCTGTAGCGCTCAGATTAATTGTCGCCCCTACACAAAGTGGATTGGGCGATGCGCTCACGCTGCTTATTGTGGGTACGGCATTTACACTTACCGATTGAGTAACTGATGTAGCACTCGTACAGCCCGTGCCGGGATAGCTTACGGTTAAACTATATACCCCGCTGGCTGCTGTAGTTGTGGGAGTAAAGGAAGGTGCTGCACTCCCTGAAACAAAACTGTTCGGGCCTGTCCAATTGTAAGTAGGCGAACCGGTTCCACTAACGCTTGTTGCGCTTAGGTTGAGTGTTGTACCAATACACAGTGGGTTCGGAGATGCACTCACGCCGCTGATGGTCGGTAAGGCATTCACCGTTACAGCAGATGTAACTGATGTAGTGCTCGTACAGCCCGCCCCGGGGTAGGAAACAGTCAAACTATATATGCCGCTGGCTGTAGTAGTAGCTGTGAATGATGGTGCTATTCCGGTGGACGCATAACTGTTCGGCCCGCTCCAACTATAAGTAGCAGCCCCTGTACCCGAAACGCCGGTAGCGCTCAGTGTTATTGCAGTCCCCGTACAGAGTGGATTTGGGGAAGCACTCACACTGCTTATTGTCGGTACTGCATTTACACTTACAGATGGAGTAACTGATGTAGCGCTCGTACAGCCTGTGCCCGGATAGGTAACCGTTAAGCTATATACTCCGCTGGATGCCGTAGTGGTAGCTGTAAATGACGGTGCTACTGTTGCCGAAACAAAACTGTTTGGACCGCTCCAACTATAGGTAGGAGTTCCCGCACCGGTAACGCTCGCGGCACTCAGATTCAGCGTGCTCCCGATACATAGTGGATTCGGCGAAGCACTTATGCCGCTTATTGTTGGCAGCACATTCACTGTTACCGCAGAGGTTACAGATGTAGCACTCGTACAGCCTGAACCTGGGTAGGAAACCGTTAAACTGTATACTCCGCTGGCTGCCGTAGTGGTAGCTGTAAAAGATGGGGCTACGCTGGCTGACACGTAACTGTTTGGGCCGCTCCAGCTATAGGTAGCAGATCCTGTGCCGGTAACACCCGTAGCACTGAGACTTATTACTGTCCCAACACAAAGTGGGTTAGGTGAGGCACTCACACTTGTTATTGTTGGCACTGCGTTTACACTCACTATAGAAGTCGCTGATGTAGCGCTCACGCAACCTGTGCCAGGATAGGTAACTGTTAAACTGTATACGCCGCTTGCCGCTGTCGTCGTAGTCGTAAATGATACTGCCGGGCTTGCTGAAACAAAACTGTTCGGCCCGACCCAACTATATGTCGGGGCTCCCGTACCGCTAACACCGGTTGCGCTAAGATTTAAGGTAGTCCCTATGCAAAGAGGATTCGGGGTTGCACTTAGGCTCGTTATTGTGGGCAGTGCATTCACCGTTACCGGTGCTGTCACCGATGTAGCGCTCGTGCAGCCTGAACCAGGGTAGGTGACAGTTAAACTATACACCCCGCTGGCCGCCGTTGTCGTGGCTGTAAATGACGGTGCAAGGCTCGTTGACGTATAGCCGTTAGGGCCACTCCAGTTGTAGGCTGGGGTACCGGTTCCGGCGACACTTGTTGCATTTAGGTTAATTGTTGACCCTACACATAACGGGAACGCGTTCCCATTCACACTACCAATGGTTGGTAATGCATTTACAGTCACCGGTGAAGTAACCGACGTGGCGCTCGCGCATCCTGCACCAGCGTAAGAAACCGTTAAACTGTATACACCGCTGGCTGCCGTGGTCGTCGCTGTAAATGATGGAGTAACGGCAGTGGAAGCATAACTGTTCGGCCCGCTCCAGCTATAGGCAGGCGACCCGGTTCCGCTAACACCTGTGGCGCTCAGGACTATTGCTGTCCCGGTACAAAGGGGGTTTGGCGAAGCGCTCACACCGGCTATTGTCGGCAAAGCATTCACACTTACGGCTGAGGTCACTGCGATAGCGCTCGTACAACCCGCGCCGGCATAAGTAACAGTTAAACTATATACGCCGCTTGCTGCTGTTGTCGTAGCCGTAAATGACGGCGCAGCACTTGGCGAAACAAAACTGTTAGGGCCAGTCCAACTGTATGTAGGAGAACCAGTACCACTAACACCTGTTGCACTTAGATTTATTGCACTCCCAACGCAAAGGGGATTAGGTGTTGCACTCACGCTCGTTATCGTCGGCATGGCATTTACACTCACTGCAGAGGTGACGGATGTAGTGCTCGTACAGCCCACGCCAGCGTAAGTAACGGACAAACTATAAACTCCGCTTGCCGCAGTGGTTGTAGCTGTAAATGACGGTGCCACACTTGCTGAAACATAACTGTTCGGACCGGTCCAACTGTATGTTGGAGATCCGGTACCGCTAACGCCTGTAGCACTAAGATTTATCGTTGTCCCCACGCAAAGGGGGTTCGGTGACGCGCTCACGCTGGAGATCGTTGGCAATGCATTTACACTTACTGTCGAGGTAACTGATCCAGCACTTGTACAGCCTGCGCCGGGGTAGGTAACTGTCAAACTATATACCCCACTTGCTGCTGTAGTTGTTGCCGTAAAAGACGGAGCCGCACTTGCAGAAATATAGGTGTTCGGGCCACTCCAATTATAAGTAGGAGAACCGGTTCCGCTCACACCTGTTGCGCTCAGGTTTATTGTTGCTCCTACACAAAGAGGGTTCGGTGTTGCACTTACACTCGTTATCGTTGGTAATGCGTTCACTGTAACCGTTGAGGTAGCGCCTGCTGGCGATACGCAGCCATTGTTATCCGTAACCGTTACACTATATATTCCTGAGCTTCCCGTTGTCACGCCTGAGCGGGTCGTATTTTGAGTAGTGGCCGTAAAGCTGGCTGGCCCGCTCCATGAAAAACTCGAATAAGTGCCGCTCCCACCGCTTGGGGTGGCATTTAACGAAAGTGTAGCCCCTGCGCATAGCGGGTTAGGTGTAGCCGTCGCCGTTATCACTGGCAAAGGATTAACCGTAACGTTGATTACGGTACTTGCGGTTCCACCGGCCCCGTCTGAAACTTGCATGGTAAAAGCATCTGCACCTGTATACCCGGAATTAGGCGTATAGGTAAAGCCGGCAGGCGTAACTGTCCCACCGGTAGAAGTTTGTGTACCCCCGGTGCCAACAGTACCATGTGCCGCGCCTGAAGTAGTGGTCCATGTTTCGGTTTGCCCTGCATCCGGATCATTTATCGCCAGTAAAGAATTGATGGGAACAGCGCCTGAATTTTGACATACGGATAAACTCTGCGGGCTCCCGTTTACGAACGTAGGCGCAATATCGGATGGAACAAACATGCCTGCCAGTGCCTGATTGCCCGCACTGCCTGAAAAAGTTATAGAAACACTGTTAATCGTCCCTGTAATTTGTACGATTGCTGAAGGCAGCCCGGTAAAATCTCCGGCATTGGTAAGGTTTCCCCCCGACGCAACAGCAATGGTAGCATCCCCACAATTAGGCGTTACACCGCTAATAATATTACCCGATGTAATCGCATAAGATAGCCCGTTTACAGTAAAGCTCACGGTTTCGGGATCTGTACTGGCTCCAAAAATTATTGGGATCCGCACTGACGGTAAAGACAAAGAGAAATTGAAATTATAAGTTGCCGGTTGAGTCAATATGTATGGCTGGGCAGCAGAGCCGCAGGTAATACCGCTTGAAGCGCTCCCGCTACTTGTCACAGTAACGCCTATTGCTCCGTATGTCACCGTCCCGGACGTATTGGTAACCTGGGTATATTGTGCGAATGATTGGCCAGACAAACCAAATAACAAAATACATAATAAAAGGATGGGTTTTATTACCCGATAACCTTTCACACTTTTATTACTATTCTGTTTAGTAGATAGGGTTACTCCGGAAATTACAGATCTCGTAAATTTTTTCATACTCAGCTGTTTTTGAATTATGGCCAATTATTCGTTTACTCTATTAAATACTTCTCTCCCGTTAGCTAGCCCAGGTTGTCTGGATAGCCCCCGAAATCTTATAAAATATTCAGCGTACCAATTAAAATACACACATAGTCCTCCACCTTAGAAGGCCCAAGTGTTTATAAAATTGCGTTAAAAGTAATTAAAATAAAAGGAAATAGCAACAGCAAATTTTTACGTATTTCAATATAATTTCAACCCAATAATATTTAGTATAGTGTTATTTTATTTATTCATTGTTTAAATATTGACTTTAAATATTCGTTTGCTCAATTAAGACATTTATTTAGTTGGAGCAATCGATACGATACAAACAACGAAATAACCTATTAAACCAATGCATTTATATAATATTAAAAACATTTATTCTTTAATTAGCGTGTTTTTATCCCCCAAATTGGCGACAATTTCACTAAAACAGTTTCTTAGTTTTTTGTCGTAAAAATACAAATGACGCTCAATCCACTGTACAAACATAAGTTCTTCTACAATATATCATTATCATGGTGAGTCAGCGAAATACAGGTCGTTTATCCCACAGTTGTAGGACTATTAGTGCCTGAATATTAAAAGCAAAGCTAAAATCCATGAAACTAAATTTCATTCATTAAATCTGTATTTAAAGATCACATATTGTTCTCTATCAAGTATGAATATCAAAAAGCCAGTTTCAGTATTGTCAATTATTATCATTAATATGGCAACTAAGACAAATGCTTTTTTTGCATATCAAAATTATAATTTTTCCCCATTTGCAATTAAGAAATGTATATTTTTGCGATGTATTTAAAACTATTATTAGCATGAAATCGTTAACAACGATGCAGTTCTATAAATACCATGGCACTGGAAATGACTTTATTTTATTAGATAACCGGCAAGGGAACATAAAACTTTCAACAGAGCAGATAGCCGCTCTCTGCCATAGGCATTTCGGTATTGGGGCAGATGGATTGATGTTACTGGAAAATGCAGAAGGCTTTGACTTCAGAATGATTTACTATAATTCGGACGGAGGGGAAAGCACCATGTGTGGCAATGGTGGCCGATGTATGACCGCATTTGCAAAAAGCCTCGGCATCATAAATGATACCGCCCGCTTTCTTGCCATAGACGGAGAACACAGCGCCACAATACAAGAAAACGGACTCGTTAGCCTGCGCATGAATGAGGCGGGCGAAATTAGCATTCATGACGGCTTTACGGTCCTCGATACCGGGTCTCCACACTATGTGCTTTGGGTAAACGACGTGAACAAAACAGATGTTTTCAAAGAAGGTAGAAAGATACGCAACCAGCCGGAATACCAGCCGGATGGGATCAATGTAAATTTTGTGCAAATACACGACGGAAAATTATCCGTACGCACATATGAACGCGGAGTGGAGGATGAAACAATGAGTTGCGGCACAGGAGTTACTGCGGCGGCCATTGCCGCAACAGCAAAATTTATGGGTGAATTCAATACTGACGTGGAAACGCCGGGCGGCAACCTTGAAGTATCTTTCACAAAAACCAACCCAACTTCGGCAACTAATATCATGCTCACAGGCCCTGCTGCTTTTGTGTTTAAAGGAGAGATTGAAATTTAATAACGGAATGACATAATAGCCAAATAAATTTTTTCAAAATCAGTCCGAAGTTCCCAATTCATCAAATTCAATTGCTCTTTAGCGTTACATAATTCTCTATAGGCAGGCGTTTGGCTATAGAGCGGGCAAGGGTCATTTCATCTGCATATTCCAGCTCACCACCAAATGCTATTCCGCGGGCAATAGTAGTGATCATTACGGGCAAGTCCTTCAATTGACGGGCAATGTAGTAAACAGTAGTATCGCCTTCTATAGTAGGGCTAAGAGCCATAATGAGCTCAGTCATATCATTGTTCTTTACCCGGTCGTGAAGCGTGGAGATATTTAGTTGTTCCGGCCCAATGCCATCAAGCGGGGAAAGAATACCGCCCAGCACATGATACAGCCCGCTGTATTGCTGCGTGCTTTCTATAGCTATCACATCGCGGATGGTTTCCACTACACATACCTGGCTGCGGTTGCGGCCCGGGTTGACGCAGATGCCACATACCTCGCTATCTGAAACATTATGGCATTCCTTACAAAACTTTACTCCATGCCGCATACGCGACACAGCGCCGGTAAATTCGTCTACCTCTTTTTCATCCATGCGCAGCAGATGAAGCACCATACGAAGGGCTGTTTTTCGCCCTATTCCGGGCAATCCTGAAAACTCCTTTACTGCGTCCTCTATAAGCCTTGAAGAAAATATCATTGTTAAAGTGAAAGTACTTTTTAATAGTAAGAATATCTATCGAAAATAGTTAGTTGCGTTAGCATTTTTAATCGTTCTGCCAATTTGGGATTTAATAGCCTTATCCGTGAAATGCTTGTGATGCAAATATAAGAATTAGAGTGGTCAGATGTTATTCTTGTAGCGAATGGGTGACAGAAAATACACGCTTGATGCCCTACTAAATAATCAGTAACAAAATTCAAAAAAACAAATAATCCACCGGCAGGTGTTACTTTTGGCTTTTGTCAATTGAACATTGAAATTTAATCCCTTTATATCGCTGGTAAAAAAAGACCTCCTGATGGAGTGGCGGCAGAAGCATACGCTGTTTGGTGTGCTGCTTTATGTGGGCGCCACAGTGTTCGTGGTTTACATGATGAGCGGCCAGCCCGAGGCCCGTATATGGAACGCACTGTTCTGGCTCACCCAACTGTTTGTAGCTGTAAATTCTGTGGCCAAAAGCTTTTTACAGGAGCATCCAAACCGCTTCCGCTATTATTTTACATTGGTAAAGCCAACTACCTTCCTGCTGGCGAAAATGCTATATAGCATTTTGCTGATGCTCATGATGAGCCTTGTGAGCCTTTTCCTGTATTATGTGATGCTCGGCTGGCCATTGGCTCAGAGCGGGTTGTTCATTGTGATTACCATGGTGGGAAGCCTTAGTCTATCAGCGGTTTTTACCTTTTTGTCGGCTATTGCAGCGAGGGCGCAGCAAAGTTCTGCGCTCATGGCTATTCTGGGCTTTCCTCTTGTAACGCCCGTACTGATGATATTGAGCAAGTTGGCACTCAAAGCCCTTGCCCCTGTTTACATGCCCGGCTGGTGGGGCCTCGCATTAGTCCTGCTTGCGCTGGATCTATTGGTGATTGTGCTTGGAATTATTCTTTTCCCTTTTTTGTGGCAGGAGTAAGGCTCAATTGTAGTTTTCTATATTAACAACAATGATATGAAATATTTACTTACAATCTTATTCTTTGTTTTTGCCATTTGCAGTTTTGGTCAAAGTGTACCACCTTATTTGACGCTGGCAGCTTTACAAAAAGAAATTCAACAATTCAAGGCGGAAGGTAGCAATACAAAATCGGTTTTGTGGTTTCCAATTGAGTATTGGGACGTAAGCGCGAAAATAACCCCATAATAAAGAAAAGTGATATTCAACCCATAAAAGACTCACTAAAAGATTACACGATTTTAATCTCGTTCGATGCACAACGCAATGATAATGGAACTATTGATTTTGTATCTGATTCGGAAATGCGATCCAACCTGAAAATTATTGACGCTTTCCACAATGAATACACGCCACTCGAGGACAAAGACATCTCTGCAAAGGCACTAATTTATAGAGATTGGTTAACACGTATTTTCACGGCCACAATGGGCGAATTAGGAAAAGGTTCACACGTTTATTACTTCAAAACTGGGAAAGAAGTAAATACGACGCACGCATTAAATAGTGGATCCTTTAAAGTCATACTTGATGGCACTCAGTTTAGTTGGCATTTGCCGTTGCCATGTATGCTACCCATTAAATACTGCCCAATTGATGAAATGGAAATGCACGGAGACTGGCTGTACTGCCCGTATCATGGTGTAAAGCTGGACAACACGAAATAATTCGACGCAGGGCATAACACTACCGCTCAATCTCCACCTTTTCCATGTAAGCATTTCCTGCCGTCTGAATCTTAATAAAGTAGAGGCCGGGAGGCAAATGAGCAACATTGTAACTTACATCGTTCATACCCTCTTTGACATTGACGGCCCTGTTTTGAATTACCACCCTGCCTATCATATCAATGGTTGATACAGCAATTCTTTGGTCAAAAGCTGACGTGAATTTTATATGCAAATAGTCACTCGCAGGATTAGGATATAACTGTAATGCTGATTCATTTGCTATCCTCGCGATGCCGGACACGGTATCCACGTGTGGAATAGAATCTGGCCCTTTGCTATAGTACTCGGCGTCTGAGAGGTAGGTTAAAGCCCCACTAGTGTCATAACTCATTATCAATAGCGGATTGTGAAAGCCGGTATCAAACCAAAAATAAGTTTCCGCCCTGGATGCTATGGTATCGTAAATGGTATCGACGGGAGACGTCAGATAGAAAATATCTGTTTCATAACTAATCAAATGCACTCTTAACGCGTTATGGTATGTGCCGGAAGGTAGAATTAACGTTCCATAAGCGTCAGAAATAAAACTATCTATTCCGTAACTGAAATAATCACCAAGAGGCTGATCAGAATAAAAAGAATCAGCATATACTGAGCCGTAGGTGTTAGGAAAGTTAAAAAAACTTTGCGGAACAGGGTAATACACACACCCCCCGCCACCAGTATCCGGCTCCCCTACTCCTGAAATTGCAAATTGCGTAGCATCAGCAATGAAATAAGAATAGTCTCCGGAGCCTCCATAAACCGCCAGTGTGCTGCCCGGAAAACTATCGCAATAGGGCGTACTGGCACAGGAAAGGTACAAGGTAGTGTCTGTTGTAGTTGTATCCAGGAAAGCGAGATTCCAGGTAACACCAGCCCCTGATGCACCCTTTGATATCCCGGTTGTATCCGCCTGGTCATGGCCATAAAACTGATCGCCAACAACAGGATTTCCGTTAGCTGCAGTAAGCGTGGGTTGAGCGATTGTATCAATAGCAATCGTGAACCCGATTAATAGTAATAGTATATTTTTCATAAGTCAGCGGGATTTAATAGCTAAAATAACGTCAAATCTACCGGAAATATTATCTGCACCAATCAAACAAACACTATAGTTTTCTTAAAATGCGCTGACAAAATGAATCAATCGCTAACTGCGGGATACATTAATTATCTTGCAGCCTGATTAACGTCGAAAATCACGCACAACACTTTAAACATTCTACTTTTTTGACTATTGACTTAAAACATTATGGATTTTAAACGATACCTCGTTACCGCTGCCCTACCCTATGCCAATGGCCCGGTGCATATAGGCCACCTGGCCGGATGCTACCTGCCGGCAGATATATATGTGCGCTATCAGAGAGCGCAAAAAAGAGATGTAAAGTTTGTATGCGGCAGTGATGAGCATGGCGTACCTATCACCATAAGGGCTATGAAAGAAGGGATAAGCCCGCAGGATGTGGTGGACAAATACAATAAGATCATTAAGGACAGTTTTGCTGCAATGGGTATATCGTTTGACATTTACTCCCGCACTTCAAACCAGGTACATCAAGATACATCGCAGGCCTTCTTTACCAAGTTATTTAACGACGGTGTATTTGAAGAGCGTGAAAGCGAACAATACTACGATGATGCTAAGGGCATTTTCCTGGCCGACCGTTATATTGTTGGTACCTGCCCGGTATGCGGCAATCCAAATGCATATGGCGACCAATGCGAAAAATGCGGCAGTTCTTTGTCACCGGAGCAATTGCTTAATCCCCGCAGCGCACTCAGCAGCGCTGTGCCGGTAAAGCGCAAGACCAAACACTGGTATTTCCCTCTTGATAAATATGAGCCGTGGCTGAAAGAATGGATCATAAACGGTAAGAAAGAGGAGTGGAAGCCCAATGTATATGGACAGTGTAAAAGCTGGCTTGACAGCGGCCTGCAGCCCCGCGCTATGACGCGCGACAGCACCTGGGGCGTGCCGGTACCATTGCCTGACGCAGAAGGCAAGGTACTGTATGTATGGTTTGACGCCCCCATAGGGTATATAAGCGCCACCAAAGAACTGACCAACCAGTGGTCTGATTATTGGTGCAAGGAAGATACCAAACTGGTTCACTTTATAGGTAAAGACAACATAGTATTTCATTGTATCATTTTCCCGGCTATGCTCAAGGCCCATGGTGGTTTTGTGCTGCCGGATAATGTGCCTGCCAATGAATTTCTGAATATAGAAGGCGAGAAAGTATCTACCTCCCGCAACTGGGCAGTATGGGTCGACGAGTACCTCAAAGATTTCCCTGATCAGCAGGATGCACTTCGTTACACACTTTGCGCCAATGCCCCGGAAACCAAAGACAATGATTTCACGTGGAAAGACTTCCAGGATAGAGTAAATAATGAGCTGTCCGCTATACTTGGCAACTTTGAAAATCGCGCTTTTGTGCTGATGCATAAATTGTGCAAGGGCCGCGTACCGCCGTTGCATGCGGAGGCAATAAATGAAGCGGATAAGCTGCTGATTGAAGAAATTAAGAACGCGAAAAGCCTTGTGGAAGCGGATATAGAGAGGTACAAGTTCCGCGACGCGCTTTTTAACATTATTGACCTTGCCCGTAAAGGTAATAAATACCTCCAGGACAATGCGCCCTGGAGCCTGGCAAAAACAGCGGAACTGCAACAGCAAAACCAGGCACGAATAGATAACTGCCTGCACCTGTGCCTGCAGCTGACAGCCAACCTCGCTATACTGCTCAATCCCTTCCTTCCGTTCACAGCCTACAAGATGTGCAAAAAAATGAAGGTTGTAGAGCGTATGCTGGATTGGGAAAATGCGGGGAGAATTGATCTGCTAAAAGTGAACTATCCACTAAATGCGCCCGCGTTATTGTTCAGAAAAATTGAAGATGATGAGGTAGTAGCGCAAGTACTAAAACTAAGAACTAATTTAAACCAGTCAACTGGCGCGCAAAATTCAAACGATGCAAAGGCCAAAACACAAAATCAATCAGAGTCAATAATGGCTACTATGGAAAATATAAATAAGACTGAAAACGTGATTGAGGCCAAAACTGAAGCATTGGCTGCTAAACCGGAGATATCCATTGATGAATTTGCAAAAATGGATCTCCGGGTAGGCACTATACTCAAAGCTGAAAAGGTGGAGAAGGCAGACAAACTCCTGAAACTGGAACTGGATCTTGGCAACGAAATAAGGACAGTTGTATCGGGCATTGCCTTACATTTTAAGCCGGAAGAGATCATTGGCAAGCAAGTGACTATTGTGGCAAACCTTGCCCCCCGTAAACTAAGAGGCATAGAAAGCAAGGGAATGATATTGATGGCACAAAATCCCGATGGCAGGCTTATATTCGTGTCGCCCCTGGAAACAGCGGGCAATGGGAGCGAAGTGAGATAAAACCCGACCCTACCGTGTGCCGCCTTAGCTTTGGCGGTGGCACAAATGGAGGTGTTGCCTGATCAATTCGGTTTGGAAAGTTGAATAGTTAATAAGTTACGCTAAATTTATGACTTCCCTTAAGGGGAAGGGGTTTAATCTTTTTTTATGAAGTCTAAAAAGACATGGTGGATCATTATTGGCAGTTTGGTATTGCTGGTTATTTTGATCATAGTAGCAAAGAACCATAATGGAGACTACACAAATGTTGCTGTTGAAAAAGCCGCATTGCATACCATTACTGAAACAGTAACTGCGAGCGGCAAAATATACCCGGAGACGGCAGTAAAGATAGCACCGGAGGTAAGTGGCGAGATCACTTTATTAAACATCCAGGAAGGGGACAGTGTTAAGAAAGGCGATGTACTGGTAAAAATAAACCCGGCTATTTATAATTCACAGGTAAGCCAGGCAGAAGCAACAGTAGAGCAATCACGGGCGAGCGCATCAAATTCCAAAGAGCTGATGGCCCAGGCACAATCCCAATATGAATTGGCGCTTGCCACTTATAACCGCAACAAAAAGCTTTACGAACAGAAGGTAATATCCGTGCTTGAATTTGAGCAGGGAGAAGCGACATTTAAATCAGCGAAAGCCACGCTTGATGCGGCAAAGGCCAGCACTTCGGGAGGCAAGTATGGTGTACAAGGGGCACAGGCTGGGCTTTCGCAGGCGGAAGAGAACCTCCTGAAAACAACCATTATCGCGCCGACTTCCGGTATCATTTCGGAGCTTAATGTAAAAAAAGGAGAGCGCGTGGTAGGCACGGCGCAAATGGCTGGAACGGAAATGCTCACTATAGCTGATATGAGCCGTATAGAAGTGCAGGTGGATGTGAGTGAAACCGACATATCTAAAGTGAAGATTGGTGACACCACTATTATTGATGCAGACGCTTATAGAAACAGGAAGTTCCAGGGCGTGGTTTCCAAAGTTGCTGTGAGCAGCACTAAATCAGGTACCTCCACGGGTACGAGCACTGACCAGGTAACTAATTATACCGTCCATGCGTGGGTACTACCCTCCAGCTATGCTGATCTTACTGCCAATATGCCTAAGGGCAAATTCCCGTTCAAGCCGGGTATGTCTGCATCGGTGGAGATACAGACCAACAGGCAGGACAATATTCTTTCCGTGCCCGTGAACGCGGTAACTACCCGCGACTGGCCGGACAGCGTAAAGAAGAAGAACGCTTCTATATTTGCTGATGACAACATAAGACAGGTGGTATTTGTATATGACCCGAAAACGCTGATGGTGGCTATCCGCGACGTTAAGACCGGCCTGCAGGATAATAAATACCTGCAGGTAACCGATGGCCTGAAAGAAAATGAGGAGGTTGTTATAGCGCCGTATGGCGCTATTGCCCGTACCCTCAGCGATAAAACGAAAGTGAAGGTGGTGGACAAGGATAAGTTATTCGAAGTGAAGAAGGAGTAGGAATGTTTTATTAATCAATCATTTCTTATTTTGAAGAAAAAACATTTAGGGCAAATAGGCATAATAGGCAATGGAAGCTGGGGCACAGCCCTCGCTAAGATATTAACCGACAACGGACATACTACCCGTTGGTGGGTACGCAACCCGGAGGCTGTTAACCACCTGATCAACAGGCATCATAATCCACATTATCTCACTTCGGTGCGGTTCCTGCCGGATACTATTGTGCCAACCAATGACCTTACAGCAATGCTGGAATTGTGTGATACAGTGATCGTTGCTGTGCCATCGGCTTACGCGCAGAAAGTAATAGAACAGGTTGACAAAAACCTATGGCAACATAAAAACATTATCTCCGCCATCAAGGGTATTTTACCCGACACGAACCTGCTTCTCAACGATTACCTGACTGCTAACTTAGGCTACGATCTCAAAAGATATGTATCGGTCATGGGGCCGTGCCATGCCGAGGAAGTTGCCGAAGAACGCCTGTCATACCTGACATTTTCGGGGCTTGACGATGGACTGACCTGTGCAACAGCCGATGTTTTTGCAAACACGTATATCAACACCACCTGCAACCATGATATATGGGGCGCACAATTCGCTGCGGTATTAAAAAACATTTACGCCATTGGCGCGGGTATCGCGAGGTCTCTCGATTATGGAGATAACTTCCTGAGCGTTTATACCACCAACTGCTACCGCGAAATGTACCATTTCCTGCAGGACCACTTTGAGAAAGTACACCCTTCCAGCGAACATCCTGACTTCCACACCAGCGCATATTTAGGCGACCTGTTAGTAACGTGCTATTCATTGCATAGCCGCAACCGCACATTCGGCACTATGATAGGCAAGGGCTACTCGGTAAAAGCAGCTATGCTGGAAATGAATATGGTGGCCGAAGGATATTATGCAGCAAGGGGCATGCAATCCATATCCAAAGCGCATTCCATCCCAATACCAATAGCCACATTTATTTATAAAATGCTGTGGGAAAACCTCAACCCTTCCGATGGTTTTTTAAAGTTGGAAAAGCTGCTGTCATAAATTCCGCGGCAAACTTTTTATTGGTTAATCAATATCTTAGCGGTGTATATACCGCCAGATGTTGAGGCCCTCACAAAATAGAGCCCGGCAGCTTTGTCCAACTGCACGTCTACTGCCTGGTTCGTAACAGTGCTAAACTCCTTAATTATTTCTCCAACCATATTGGTGATCGTAACTGTGGCCTGCTCGTTTGTACCGGAGGATAAATTGAGCGTAAATGTTCCATTGTTTGGATTAGGAAAAATGCTAAGCCCGCCCATTGCCTTAGTCATTGTATATACTGAAGTGGTAGTATCAACAGCGCAATAAGAAGCAGGCTCAACAACAACATCGTGGGTAGCCGTGGTAGCGCCACATGCATTGTGAAGGGTATAGCTGATCGTTGCCATCCCTAAGGTAATTCCGCCAATTACAAGCCCGCCAATTACAGGTGCAACAAGTAAACTGCTGCTGGTCCAATTGCCACCTGTGGAGGGATCTATTAGTGTCAATGTCTGGAATTGGCATACCGTATCACCCCCTAAAATCGGTTGCACTGGCGTTTGAACTCTTACTTCTGCGGCGGCAGTATCTGAACCGCAGCCATTTGTAACTATATGCACTATCCTGGTAGAACCGGGGGCTGTTCCGGTGACAAGGCCTGTGTCGTTTACTGTTGCGATCAATGTGTTAGCGCTACGCCAAATACCCCCGGCATCGCCACGCGGCACTAACGCCAGATGGCCGCCGGCACACACGCTGTCGGGTGTAGAGAAGTGGCCCGCGTCAGGCAATGGGTTCACAGTGATCGCTGATGTTGCTCTTGCGATACCACATACATTAGTCAATGAATAACGAACCGTGTCTATGCCAGCATGAACGCCGGTTACAGCGCCGACACCCGTAACGGATGCGGTGGAATTGCTTATGCCCCATGCACCGCCGGTGGTGGCATCAGACAAAGTAACGGAAGCGCCAATGCATACAGTTGAAGGGCCGGTTATGGTGCCGGGATTAAGTAATGTGTCGACGCTGACTATAACCATGGTGCTGTCTATTGCGGCGCCATCAGCAAATTCTACTGCGAACGTATCATTACCTATATAACCGGTTGCAGGCATGTAGGTTAAGCCAACAGGCGTAAGCGTGCCGCCGGTGGAAGTAGCTGTATATGTTGCCACCAAAGTACCATGAGCGGGTGCAGTAAACACGCTCCACCCAACTGTATGTCCTGTGCTGGTATCGCTGACCCGCAATAATGTATCAATAGAGGTTGCAGGCGAGCTCTCACAAACTACGAGGTTCTGGACATGACCACCGGTAAAGGTGGCTACCTGAGCATAGGCCCGGATTGAAAATGCAGATAACAGGATGCAGATAAGCAGGTAAACATTCTTTTTCATGAGGTATTATTTAGGGTAAAATTAATGATAAAATATGTTTGAGTGCGAAATGGTTTGTAGCCGTAAAATCAACACTAACATATTACCGCGAAGACGCGGAGACGCAAAGGTTCCGCAGACCCATTGTATGCAAGGTTTATGCCCACCAGTAAGGTTGACCCGGGTTGACTTTATGTAAAAAAAATGCCGAATTTGCATGACCTTTTTGCTGTTAACCATGACTTTTATGGCACTTCAACATGCCTTTTTACACAGGAATATGCATACATAAAACTAAAACAATTTTTATATCATTGATTATCAGCATTTTTCAAAGTGGTTTTTATCATCAACATGCCAAAACCTGCCTTTTTGAAAATGAAAATTTTGAAAATGGGGTTTTGATCATTTAAAATGCCACAAAACAATAGTCTGCATCGCTCCTCGTAAGCGGGACAGGGAAGATAATCACAAAGCCGATCCCCGACATTTCGCTATATTTTTTGAAAGTGAACCTCTTTTACCGGATTTTGGCTATGCAATTTGGTATATATTTTTGAAATGCCGTATATAGATGCGGCTTGCTTTTTCAAACAACCTTTAAATACCGTAAAGCTACGAAATAACCAGAATATTCTAATTTTATTTATTAGCTTTAACAAATAATTAATTTTGTAGGCGGCTATTTCTATTGGAGCCAGAATTCGGGCAATTTATCGAATGTGTTTTCGCAACCTGTTTTTTTATTGCACAACGATTTTCGTGCTTTGTGTACCTTGATTTGTTAGCGCCGTTAAGAAATACATTCCTGGCGGGGTATCTAATTGTATTGTCGTTTCCTGGTTAGTGGAGATGTTGTATTCTTTTATTTTTTCACCGAGAATGTTGGTGATGGTTATTTGGGCAGGTTCATTTGTGGGGGTGGAGAGGTTTATGACAAATGAACCGTCATTTGGATTGGGAAATGCAGTCAAAGCGTTAATAGCAGCATTGCCAATATTTTCTAATCCTGATGCTGTTTCAAGACTCATTACCGTAGCTTTTTCGGAGTTTGCATGATCTACAAAAACAGCATATGCTATACCGTGCTTGTCGATAGCTAAGGAGGTGTAGTCAACCGTATCTGCAGAAAAACCAGGATTTCCAACATTAACCCATACATTGCTACTGTCTTTCATTACTGTAGCTTTATGTCCATTAGCAATGTCTTCATAAACAACATAGGGCGTTCCGCTAGGATCCAAAGCTATTGATGTGTATTTTGTCTGCCCTGCTGAGAAGCCCGGGCTACCCACAGCAACCCAGCTACTACCGTTATATTTCATTACTGTTGCAGGAGGATATGAATAACTGAAATCTACATAAGCACAGTAAGGTGTACCTGCTCTATCTATTGCAATGGAAGGGCTTGCCGCAACCCCAAGGGAAAAACCTGTACTACCTACCGGCCCCCAAATACTTCCGCTGTATTTCATCACAGTAGCCTTATTGCCATTTACAGCATCATCATAAATTACATAAGGTGTCTGACTGGCGTCTATCGCGATGGATGTCCCTTCTGCAACTCCTGTCGAAAACCCGGCGCTGCCAACAGTTTGCCAACTGATGCCATTGTATTTCATCACCGTTGCGGGTCCAAATGAACTGCCGACCCCATCTGAAAACACAATATATGGTGTTCCGGTACTATTTAAAGCCAAGTTTGTAAAATAGGCCGGGTTGCTCGAAAAACCGAGGCTTCCTACAGGAACCCAATCGCTACCATCATATTTCATAACTGTTGCCTTACAACCGTTAGCGCAGTCCTGAAAGGCTACAAATGGTGTATCACTTGCGTTAATAGCAACAGAAGGATAATTTGCCTGCCCTGCTGAGAAACCAGGGCTACCTACAGCAACCCAGCTACTACCATTATATTTCATTACGGTAATTTTATTGGCATTGGCGACATCCTCATAAACTACATAAGGTGTACCGCTTCCATCAGTTGCAATCGATGTCCATTGTGTTGCTCCAACTGAGAAGCCTGGAGTACCAACATTTACCCAAGATTGTGCATGAATTGTAGTATAAATAAAGATTAAGAAAATGAACAGAAGATTTTGAAGTTTGGGCATACAAGATATTTTTTTGTAGATAAAATAAGCGATAGCCTGAACCTAAAGATACAATTATGTTAGTGCAAAATTTATGCCAAAAAAATAATCACCGCACCACCACCTTCCCATACCCCCTTCCCTCGCCACTAACAGCCGTTAAGAAATACATTCCCGGCGGTGCATCTAATTGTATTGTTGTTTCCTGATTAGTGGGGATGGTGCATTCTTTTATTTTTTCACCGAGTATGTTTGTGATGGTTATTTGCGCGGGTTCATTTGTGGGGGTGGAGAGGAGGAGCGTGAAGGCGCCTTGATTGGGGTTTGGGGAGATGGTGAGGGAGGCTTCTTTGTTAGTGATGTTTTTAACCTCTATGCTTGACCCCGGAGTCATTACCGTATTTTTCCACCCATGCAGGGCATCCTGATAAAGCACATAGGGAGTTCCGACACCGTTTAAGGCTATCATTGTTCCCCCGGCTTCGCCAGCAGAAAAACCGGCACTACCGACAGAAACCCAATTGCTGCCATTATATTCCATGACCGTGGCCTTATTGCCATTCGCACTATCAGTATATGATATATAAGGCATGCCGCTGCCATTTATAGCTATGGATACAGAATAGGCAGCCCCCGGGGAGAACCCAACGCTGCCCACCGGTACCCAATTACTACCGTCATATTTCATTACGGTAGCTTTATTGCCATTGCCGCCGTCTTCATAGGCTACATAAGGTACACCGGTTCCATTTATGGCTATTGAGGGAATATCAGCTGAGCCACCTGAGATGTTGGCATTGCCGACCGTGACCCAGGTACTTCCACTTAATTTCATAACGGTGGCCGGGCCGGGAAGGCTATCCTGGAAAACTACATAGGGGGTACCGCTTCCATCTATTGCTATTGCTGTGTTAAATGCCGAGGTATCCGAGAAGCCATTGTTGCCAGCGTATACCCAGCCAGTCCCGTTGTATTTCATCACGGTAGCCTTTTGGTTATTGAGAGGATCCTCAAAAACCACATAAGGGATGCCACTGCGATCTATGGCTATAGCTGTATAAAAAGCTTTATCTTCCGAGAATCCCTGTGTTCCGACATTTACCCAACCTACCCCATTGTATTCCATCACGGTAGATGCGTTGCCAACACTGGCGTCCTGATATACCACGTACGGTGTACCGGTACTGCTTATGGCAATATCTGTATAAAATACGCCGCCAGCTGAGAAGCCGGGATTGCCAACTGTAACCCAACTGCTGCCATTGAATTTTTTTACCGTAGCCTGGTAGTTGTAAGCAGAATCCGGGTAAACAACAAAGGGAGTACCACTACCGTCGATGGCAATAGAACCATAATTCACCGTTGCGGATGAGAAGCCAGGGCTACCCAAAGTAACCCAGCTTTGTGCAAGAGAACTGTTTGTAACGGCGAGGATACCTACAGTAATAAACCCACATAAGGTCGAAGCAGACCGCATGAAAAAATGTTTCTTTTGGATATCAGATTCTTTTTTCATGGTATGTTTTGTTCTTCCTCGTGTTAAAAAATGAATACGCAATCATTTTAAAGGTACAAACAAAAAAGTTACCTCACTACGACTTTCCCATATTGCATACCCTCCGCACTAACGGCCGTTAAGAAATACATTCCCGGCGGCGCATCTAGTTGTATTGTTGTTTCCTGGTTAGTGGGGATGTTGTATTCTTTTATTTTTTCACCGAGTATGTTAGTGATGGTTATTTGGGCGGGTTCATTTGTGGGGGTGGATAGGAGGAGTGTGAAGGCGCCTTGATTGGGGTTTGGGAAGATGGTGAGGGGGTTTGTGCGAGTAGTATTAATGTTTTTTACTTCAGTCGGGCATTCCGAAACAGGGCGAACTACAAACGGGAACGTTGCAGTATCAGAGCCACAAGAATTTGAAACTATATACCTGGCCGTATCTAACCCACTGGCGATAGCTGCTACCAATCCGGCGCTCGTAATGGTAGCAATAGCAGTATGTGTACTACTCCATACACCCGGTGTTGCCGGATCAGTTAAGGTTATCGTGCCGCCTGGGCATAAGCTGTCTAAGCCTGTGATCGTGGCTGCGTTTGGCGACTGATTAATTGTTACCCTTACCGTTGACGAGATGCCGGACGCGGTGTAAGATATTATGACGGCACCAGCGGAAACGCCTGTTACGATACCCGTGCTGCTGCCAATAGTGGCAAGGGCAAGGTTACTGCAGATCCAAGTACCACTGCCTGCTGTGTCAACTAAAGTAGCTGTAGTTCCCGTACATAAGCTATCTGCACCAATAACCGGCGCAATGTTTAACGCATCCATTACCGTAACTTTACTTCCATATCCATTATCTCTGTAAACTATATAAGGTGTTCCGCTTCCATTTATGGCTAATGAAGTATAAGCTGCAACCGAGGCTGAAAAAGCCGTGATGCCAACGGGTACCCAACTGCTGCCCGTGTACTTTATTACTGTGGCTTTACTGCCAAGGGCGCTATCCTCATAGGCCACGTAGGGCGTTCCACTGCCATCAATCGCGATATTTGTCCACCACGCTGCTCCCACTGACAGCCCACCACTACCGCCAAGAGCCACCCAACCGGCGCCGTCATATTTCATTACAACTGCCTTATTGCCAAGGCCGCCGTCCGCGTAAACCACATAGGGCGTGCCACCTCCATCTATCGCAATGGCTGTAGCATTCACATAGCTTACTGAGAACCCTGCGCTGCCCACTATTACCCAACTGCTGCCACTGAACTTCATTACCGTAGCCTTTGCATAATCCGTATCCGCAAAAACTATATAGGGAGTTCCACTTGCGTCCAAGGCTATGGCAGTAGAATTAATAGCACCGGCAGTGAATGCAACAGCGCCGACGGGTATCCAACTACTTCCGTTATACTTCATTACGGTAGCTTTACGGCCATTTGCAGAGTCCACATAACCGACATAGGGCGTTCCACTGCCGTCAATAGCCAAAGTGACGCAATCCACAGCACCCGCTGAAAACCCAGCACTGCCCACAGTTACCCAACTGCTGCCATTGTATTCCATTACCGTCGCCTTACTGCCATTACCATAATCCCTGTAAGCCACATATAGTGTGCCACTCCTGTCTATGGCTATTGATGTAAATGCGGCGGCTCCGGCAGAAAACCCTGCACTACCAACTATTACCCAATCACTACCGTTGTATTTCATTACTGTAGCTTTATCGCCGAGGCCATCATCCATGTAAGCCACATATGGCGTGCCACTGACGTCAATGGCAATTGACGTCCAATTAGCCGCATCTGCGGAGAAGCCGGTGGTACCCACGGGATTCCAGCTTTGAGCATGGGAGGTGTTATAAATAAAGATTGAGAAAATGATTAGAAAATGTTGAAGTTTGGGCATACGCACGCATTTTCCTGCGAATAAAATAAATAATAACTTGAAGACAACGATACAATTATATTGCAGCAAATTTTATGCCAAAAAAACAAACGTCGATTTCATATACTACCTCACATATCCATACTCCCCTTCCATTTTTATCCCCTTTGCCTTATTCTGCGCTTCCTGCGCGCGCAGCTCTACCCTTCTTATTTTTCCGCTGATTGTTTTGGGGAGTTCCGTAACAAACTCTATGAGGCGGGGCATTTTGTAGGGTGCGAGGTTTTTGCGGGCAAAAGCAAAAAGTTCTGCGGCAAGCTCATGTCCGGGTTCATAGCCTTTATTGAGGACTACAAAAGCTTTTACCTCCAGGCCCTTTATGACGTGGGGGCTGCCAACTACGGCTGATTCCTGCACACCCTCATGTTCCAGCAACACACTCTCCACTTCAAAAGGGCCTACACGGTAATCGGAACTTTTAATTACATCGTCATCCCTGCCTACAAACCATATATAGCCATCCTCATCGCGGTATGCCTTGTCGCCAGTATAATATAAGCCATGTTTAAAAACAGTTTTCTTCTTTTCTTCATCACCAAAGTAATCACTGAATATCCCATTGGGCTTAGCGGTATCCATCCTTACACAGATATTCCCTTCTTCGCTATCATCCATTATGTTGCCTTCCTCACCGGCGATCACCACATCATACAGGAATGTAGCCTTGCCCATGGAACCAAATTTCACTTTATGGCCCGGCAGGTTGGCCACCACACAAGTGCTTTCTGTTTGTCCAAAGCCATCACGTATCAACATGCCGGTGCCCTTCTGCCATTGCTCTATCACCTCGGGGTTGAGCGGCTCCCCGGCTGCCACACACTCCCTGAAACTGAACTGGTAAGATTTGAGGTCTTCGAGAATAAGCATACGCAATACGGTGGGCGGGGCACAAAACGTTGTTATCTTATGTAAAGCTACCTGCGCCAGTGTTTCTGCGGCATTAAACCGACCCGGCTGGTGATACACAAATATGGTGGCGCCGATGCTCCAGGGCGCAAAAAAACTGCTCCAGGCAAACTTCGCCCATCCCGGTTGTGATATATTGTAATGAATGTCGCCTTGACGCAGCCCTATCCACGAGGCTGTCGTCATGTGCCCCAAGGGATAGCTCAGGTGCGAATGAATCACCACTTTCGGCATACCGGTGGTGCCCGAAGTAAAGAACAGGAATAAGGCATCGCCGGGGCCTGTATCTGCCGCATCTGCCTCATCATGTTCCTGCTCAATATGCTGCAGTGAATACCACCCTTCCCTTTCACCTTCGGCTATTATTTTTATGGCGACCGTATTACCTGATAGTGTTTCCGCTTCTTCTATTTTAGGTGCATTATCTGCGTCTGCTATTACTACTTTGGGCATCAGCTTGCCAAAGCGATATGCAATGTCATGCACCCCGAGAATGGTTGCGGCAGGTATCATTCGGAAACCTCCCTTTATCGTTGCCAATATCGCCAGCCAGTTGAGCGGCTGCAAAGACATCTGCGTGAGCAACACATCATTCTGTACAGCCCCTTTGTTTCTCAAAAAGTTCAGCAATTGATTGCAAAGCCTGCTGGTTTGGGAAAAAGAATAGTGATGCACATGGGCACGATCTGTCCAGAGCAAGGCAGTGGCATCAGGGGTGTCTTTTACATGGATATTTTCAAAAACTTCTGTTACCCAATTGAATTTCCGTGGCTTTAGAATTTCCAGATGCCTTAACTCGTCAAATTTTTTGTCTGCTATTAGCTGCCGCATTTCCCGGTATAAGTGCTCCATAGCTTAAAGTTACTCCTTTTTTTATCTATTGAAGTATGATCGAATTTCTCAAACTCCACCCGCAACTATAAACATATCAGCATATTTGGCAAGCGCCAGACGATCCAGGAGAATCACGCTTTTTTTTAAATAATGTAGTCCACTTTTAAAAGGATAAGATATGCCAAATCTGAGTTCCGGGATTGCATTTCAAATTGTCGCGAATCGGACAGCAGGCTATGCGGCATCAACATGTTTTTGTATTTTGTAAGCTACAGACAGATAGTCACATTACAGGCGATAGTTAATACATAGCCGGATGGCTGAAATGCGGCTCAATCTTAGAGACCGACAAAGTAACCGGGCCTGTAAGAGTTCTTTTTGTTAAGGGCTCGTTTTAATATAAAGGCTCCTGGTGTGTATTGGAGATGCGGAGAATATAGATATGTGCTTCGTCGAGTTCATAAAGAATCATGTACTGGAAGTGCTCATTACGGAATAGCGGACGCTATCATAAGCTAAGGACGCGGCGAAGGGAAATTTCTGAATCTTCTTAAACACCGCATGAACTTGCTTTTCAAATCTTTTGCCTAATCCTTTTTGTTGCAGTTGGTAGTAATCAACCCCCTTTTTGATGTCCCGTAAAGCTAATGAGTAAACTATTATTTTCGTGGGCATGGTATGGAGAGAGGTGGGGGATTATTCACCATTGAGGGTTTTACGAGCTTCATCCCAATCTAAAAAACTGCCTGGATTATCTTTTATTTGTTTGCGGGCGTCATTTACCAAATCAATCTGCTTTTGGGTCAATACATTTTTTTGTTGGCTGTTTTCAATGGTAAACCCAAGATTCTTTGCCAAATCAATAAAGAAAGCAATTTTATTATCAGGAATATTAACAGTCAATTGCTGCATAGTGCTACTTATATAAAGAAATACAAATGCATAAAAAATGCACCATATATCTGCAAAGAATTCCTAAAACTCAACACGCTTTCCTTAACATCTCCGCATATTTTTTAGGCAAAGGGCTGGTTTCAATAGCTTTCGCGGCCTTTTCTATATCATACTCAAAACGCATAAATTCAACCTGTATCGATTTCTTTGTAGTAATACCCGCGTCCTCACTGATATGAAGCAATACATAACAGCCTCTTGGGTCGCCATCTTTTGGCTTGCCTACCGAGCCTATGTTTATAGCATGTCGGTAATGTGTTTGTTCTCCGATCTGTTCGATGACGCGGTGATACGGCTTGTGGGTATGGCCGAAGCACATAATATCGGCATCAGCATCTTTCATAATTCTCAGCAGGCTTTTCTCGTCCCTGTCTTCAAACAGGTATTCGTTTATGCGGCGGGGGCTGCCATGTACGAGCAGCAGGTTTAGTTTGTCTTTATTCAGCTGAAATTCGATTTTAATGTGGGCCGGCAATGTTCTCAGGTACTTTCTTTCGTCAGGGTTCACGGCCAGGTTGGTGTAAGCAATGGAGACTTTGCCCATTTCTTTTTCGTCGTCCGTTTTATAAGCGCAGCCGCAATCATCACTGCTTCTGCCGACACCAAAATCATAATTGCCTGCGATTGTAGGGATGCCTCTCGCCCTGATCAAATTTATGACATCGTTAGGCCAGATATTATACCCTACCAGGTCACCGAGACAATAAATCGCATCCGGCTTATTCCTGTCTATATCAGCAAGACAGGCTTCGAGGGCCGGGAGATTAGCATGTATATCACTGAATAGCGCGATCTTCATCAGTTAGGTTTTAGTTTTTACAGTAAGGTATTTCCAAACAGGTATCGCCAAAGCCGCGCCCGCAACGGGCGCAATTATATAGATCCAAAGATGAGCTACGTGCCCTGACGCAATAGCAGGGCCAACGGAGCGGGCGGGGTTCATGGACGCGCCGCAAATGGGGCCGGCAAACATGGCTTCCAACCCTACAACCGAACCAATGGCAAGACCAGCAAACATACCCTGCTCCTTGCTGCCTTCGGCAACATTTACTATGACCAGCATTAAAAAGAAAGTCAGTATCAGCTCAAGGATAGATGATTGCATATCTGAGCCAGCTGGTATTGTCACACCAAGCAATTCACTGGCAGGAAAAAGAATTTTTAAAGTGAAGCTGGCCAGCAAAGCGCCTGTTAACTGGGCAATAATATAACCGGGCAACTGCTTTGCAGAAAAACGGCCCGCAATAGTAAAAGCAATGCTTACGGCAGGGTTTAAGTGCGCGCCGGATATATTGCCGAGGCTATAGATCATGCTCATAATAATAAGCCCAAACGTAATAGCTACACCCACGTGCGTGATTGCACCGGCCGACTGCTGATCAATAACGATGGCCCCTGTGCCGCAAAAGACGAGGGCAAATGTTCCGATGAGCTCAGCTACGTAGTTTCTCATAAAATAAATTGTTTAGCAGCAACCCGACCCGGGCTCACAGCAATCAGCTTTTCGGCCAAATACCGTAATGCTGTAAATGCCCGTTCCGCTGTTTTTAAAATCCTCCATTTCTACGGCACTCAAGTAAGCGCTTAGTATATCATCAGGAATGGTAATCAATTTCTCTTTCTGAATAGTGACAGACTCAAACCCGGCCCCGGTGATCAGGCCCATGTATTCATCCTTCTGAATAGCACCGCTCACACAGCCTGCATACATTTCCGCAGCTTTTCTGAGATTACCGGGTAACTCACCAACAAGTACGACATCTGAAATACTGAAATGTCCGTTGGATTTCAGTAACCTGAAAATCTCTTTTATCACATTGCTTTTATTGGGCACAAGATTTAAAACACAATTGCTCACTACAACGTCGGCGACCTTTGCAGTGACCGGTACTTTTTCAATATCTCCGAAGCGAAATTCTACATTGTTATAGCCAAGTTTGTCTGCATTAGCCCGTGCCTTATCAATCATAGCCTCTGTAAAATCTATCCCTATCACTTTGCCGGTTTCCCCGGTTTGAGAGCGGGCTATAAAGCAATCGTTCCCTGCCCCACTGCCAAGATCAATAACCACATCACCCGGTTTTATCTGCGCATATTGTGTAGGCAAGCCGCATCCAAGCCCTAAATCCGCATCCGGGTTGTACCCTTCCATTTTTGTATAGTCCTCGCTCATTATGTTGTACACTTCCGTACTGCAACAACCTGAACCACAACAGGAGCTCATGTTGCTTTCCTTATCTTGCAGGGCTATCTCGCCGTACTTCTGCTTTACAAGCTCTTTTAATTCTTGTTCTGATGACATATACTATCGTTTTAATTCATCTTATTATTGCAATATCACGTTAAATGCTGCCAAAAAAAGTCAACAGCATTTGCTGTCGCTACTTATCTTCACCTCGACAAAAAAATCATTAAAAAACTGCTGGTATTGTTTCCATACTTTGGGATTAATGCAGTAACAGACACTGGCACCCTCCACCGTCCCCTGGATAATCCCGGCATTCTTCAGCTCCTTCAGATGCTGGGAGATTGTTGGCTGGGCCAATCCTAATTCATCTACAAGATCACCACAGATACAGGCATTGGTTTTAATAAGCTGCTGCAATATAGCTATGCGCGCCGGATGGCCTATTGCCTTGGCCATGTTAGCGAGCTCATTTTGTTTTTTGGTAAATAAATCAGTCTTCGTTGCACCCATAACCTAATGCTTAATTGCAATATTACGATAAATAAATCGGCCGCAAAAAATAATTTTTACTAATTTTGGCTTTGATTAATTTTTTCAGTTAAAATGATAGTAGCCGCAGCACAAACCATACCCTTCGAACACAATACAAACGCCAATATCGAAAACCATACCCGGTTTATAGAGGCGGCAGCGCGGCATGGGGTACAACTGATCGTATTCCCCGAAATGTCATTAACCGGCTACGATAGAGAACGGGCGGATGAGCTTTCTTTTTCCGCGCAGGATCAGCGGCTCGAAGGGTTAAAAGAAATGGCTGTTTCGCATAAAATGATCATTATTGCAGGAGCCCCGATTAAAGTGGATGGGCAGCTCCATATTGGCTCCTTCATTTTCTCACCGGACAATACAGTTTCCATTTATACCAAACAACTCCTGCATAAAGGCGAAGAGCAATTTTTTTCTCCAAACCTTAATTTCAACCCTGTAGTTAAATCGGGGAACGAAAAATGTTCGCTGGCGATTTGCGCGGATATTACCAATCCCCTGCATCCCCGGAATGCAGCGGCAAATAAAACTACTTTGTATGCGGCAAGCCTGTTCTATACACCAAATGGAATTGCAGATGCGTATGGGCATTTAGGCCGTTATGCCCAAAAATACTCGATGAATGTACTCATGGCGAATTATGGAGGACCATCCTACAACATGCGTTCTGCCGGGAGAAGCACATTTTGGGACAACAAAGGAAATTTGGTTGGCAATATGGCAAATGAAGGGGAAGGATTGCTGATAGCGGATAACAGTTTGGGTAACTGGAAAACAAAAGTGCTCACGGGCAAATAAACACTGTGGAAAATAAATTTAAAATTCGGCTGATTACCGAAAACGATATTAGCGATGTGCTGGAAATTTACAAACCGTATTTGCTCAATACAATAATATCTTTCGAGTATGAAGTTCCATCATTGCACGAATTTGCGGAAAGGGTAAATACAATAACGGAAGAATTCCCCTGGCTGGTTTGCGTGAATAACGATAAAATCATTGGCTATGCTTATGCCTGCAAATTCAGGTACAGAACGGCTTATCAATGGTCGCCGGAATCCACTATATATTTAGCTCCCGAATTTCAAGGCGCTGGCATTGCCCGGATTTTATATAACACATTGTTTTCCGTTTTAAGGCTTCAGGGCTACATCAATGTTTTTGCCTGCATCGGCTTGCCTAATGAAAGGAGCGTTCGATTTCATAAGTCGGTGGGGTTTGAGGAAATAGGCATTTTCAAAAAAGTGGGCTACAAACTTGGCAACTGGCACGATACACAATGGTTTCAGCTTCGACTTAACGAACATATACAGCACCCGCATGCCCCAAAAACAATTACCGAGATTATTGATAGCGGTGATTTAAACACGATTCTGCATACAATTAACCAGCGGTAACGGTGGGACTATTTTGCGCCCAGCACCTTTGAGATGCCCATAGGCATACATGGCGGCGCGGTTTTCATCGGTTATAACGGCGAACGCCTTGCGGAAAATATTGTCTTTGATTTCCTTTTTGACCAGATGCCGATCACTTACCCCATTGGGAATATGGTGTGTTATTATAGCCGTAGCAGGCTACAATTGAAGTACCTTCTAATATTTCGTAACTCATGATTGTAGAGCTATACTGCCCGTAGGTGACAGAGGATGAACGAACACCGGCTCCAAAGACAGTATAAATTCCGACTTTTTGATTGGGTATAAAAATGTTGTCACCTATCACATATGCGCTTACGGGCGGTAAAAGGTTGTGCATATTGATTATAGAAAGTGTGTTAGCCTGATTTCCACTTTCAACTATGCTTAGATCAAACTGGCCGGCATCTGATATGCCTGCCGGCTCAAACACACTCCAATTGCCAAAAAATTTATCACGGCTTAACGTTTCGCAGTTAGCGCCTTCATACCCGGTAGCGCAGGTGCATATACCGGAGTTGCAAACCCCGCCATTCGCACATGTGATTGTTTTGCATTTATTTTTACTACAGGAAATGGTGGAGATTGCGATTATTGCCACAAGTACCGTTAGTATTATAGAATTTGATTTCATAAACTGTACTGTTTTTAAGTTTGGAGAAAATAATGCTATTTACGATAGGCTTCGGTTATTAAAGACGGGTATTGTAACGAATAGGTTGGCTTAGGACGCTTTTGGAACCGGGTCGTTTTGAGATGAAAGAAGCCCTAATACCTGGTTTAGCGGAATCAAGTGAATACCCTTTTAAAAATAGGTCTATTCACCTGATGCCCTTCGGAACATTGGGGGCGACGGGGGTTGATTGCGTTCCTATAGGATATTTCTCACGTCCTCAAGGTTATAGTTGTCTGACAACATGCGGCCATTGATGATGATAGCCGGCGTGAAGGGTATTTCAGCAGCAATACACCAGGCAAGCATCTGTTCCAGTTCTGCACCCTTGCTTTCAATTGCAGCTTGGCTCAAAGTGTATTTTGCTGCAAAGGATTCGTATTTTCGGTCTGCATACCAGTCATCCAGCGCCTGAACAACATCCATGTCACTACGCTCAGCAATAGCCAATAAATGCTTTGCTATTTTTCCGCCCCGGTCTTCCGCTGTGTTTCCGTTCATAAACAGGATGCGCGCCTGCACGTTTTTATTTTGCTGGACCAGGCTATGGATAACGGGGTGCGCACGTGCGCAGGGTATACAATAAGGGCTGCTTATTTCTAAAATGATGTTTGCGGCACCGGGGTTGCCAATTGCAATGCCCATGTTTTCCCAGCCAGGCCGGACGTGAGTTTGTTTCTGCAATTCCATATTGAAAACAGCAGGGTCGTTTTTTAAGCGCTGCAAGGCAGGATACACGAGATTGTAATGCTTTGCTTTAATAAGTGAGGGCTTTATGGCATACCAAGCTACTACCGGAAACAGGACAATGGAACTTATGAAGCACACACTTAACGGGGAAATAACCGGCATATAGCTTTGCCGCCAGAAAAATATTATAAAACAAATAAACTCTGACGCCAGCACCGCCTGTGTGGCAAGACATAGCTTGCACCATTGCTTTACAACCCGCCACTGGTAGTATAAACTGAAAAGGATATAGGGCACACAGCAAATGTTCATTGCTGCCAGCCATGAGAGCCGCTCGCTGAACGGTATGCCCGGAAACAATAGAAGCAGGGCCGTTGCAGTGAAATAAAAAAAGCCGATCTCACCCAACCCTATCCCTAATATCCGGGAAGCCTTGCTGGAAAGCACCGCTTCGCAATTTGTTTTTTTGCCTGCACCAGCGGCACATATACTTTTTACGAGGGCATTATTCTTATCTACTTCGTATAGCAACAGCAGGCAGGCAACAGCACCTCCAATGAGTTTTAACAAAAGGAGAACGGTAAATTCCAGCCAGTTAACCCCGGGTGCTTTCGGGGCGGCATTGGCATACAGGAGCATTGCAAAAATGAGCACAACGCCCATCATAACGCCTGCTCTTCTGTATTGAGCGTATTTTTCCTTCTGTCGTTTCTTTTTATAGGCAGGCTCCCCGCTATTTTCACCAGGGTCCGCGACCCATACAATTTCACCGAAATCGTTAAAAAAATCATCCCTGGCTACCACCCTGGGCGCCTCTTTGTCATAGACGTAGGCAATGTTATCGCCGGCGACAGTGGTAACCAAAATAAAATCTTTATTTTTTCCATCAGCTTTAAATAAAGCAAGAAAAGGCGGGGTTAGCTTATGAAAATCATCCCTGCCTATCTTAAATGCTTTACAGGGAACATTAAATTTAGTGAAGGTTTTAGTTAAGCTTAAAACACTTGGATAATAGGGGCTCTCTTCGAGTTCTCTACGCAGGGTGGTTTCTGTAATCCCTGCTTTAATAAGCCTTGCATACCGGGATGCGACATGTTTCAGTTGTGTGTCGAATATCCTGACCATGATTGTTTCTATAAATGCAGGCAAACCACTCAGTTATGAGCCTGGCGGACTCAAATATAGCCTTTTCATTTTTTAAACTGCAATGTGGTGATTTCCAAATCTACCTCCCGAAGACATTGAACAATTATCAATTATCTTTACCGCCGTTAAATGAAGACAAAACGGATAGTATGCACCATTACCAATGATATCAACTACGACCAGCGTATGGCGCGCATCTGCACATCGCTGGCAGCAGCAGGATATGATGTAACACTGGTAGGGTTAAAAAGAAGGACGAGTAAGCCATTGGCCCCCAGGCCATATAAGCAGGTGCGCCTGCCCATTATTACAGAGCAGGGAAAGCTTATGTTTTTGCAATATTGGATCAGTCTTTTCTTTTTCCTTTTGTTCAGGAAAGCGGATATCTTTTGCGCTATAGATATAGATACCATATTGCCGGTCTATTATGTTTCTATATTGCGCAGGAAAAAAAGAGTGTATGACGCCCACGAGATATTTACCGATCTTAAAGAAGTGATCAGCCGCCCGGCGGTGCATAAGATGTGGACCTGGATTGCCAACCATACCGTTCCCCACTTCCCGGTAGGATATACTATTAGTGAATCTTATGCCGCCGATTTTAAAAAAAGATATGGTGTTAACTATGGCATAGTACGCAATGCAACTATTTTGAAGCCCCTGCAAATACCCGAAAAGAAAGAACGCTTTATACTATACCAGGGCTGGGTGAACGTAGGCAGGTGTTTTGAACAACTGATACCTGCTATGCAGTATGTAAATGCCAGGCTGGTGGTATGCGGCGAAGGTAATTTTTATAAGCAGTCACTGGAACTGGTGAAGCAGTATGGGGTGGAAGATAAAATAGAGTTCAAAGGCTATGTGCCGCCGGCCCAGCTTAGCGAATATACTATTATGGCTTACATAGGCATTACATTATTTGAAGATACCAGCCTCAGCAACCGGCTGTCCCTGGCAAACCGTTTTTTTGATTACATGCACTATGGCGTACCTCAGCTATGCAATAAGTACGAGGAATACGAACGTATAAATGAGCAATACGAGATAGCCAGCCTCATAGATAGCCTAGACCCAAAAGATATAGCTACCGCATTGAACAAGTTGCTGGAGGATGAGGCCTATTATAAGAGGTTACAGCAAAACTGCCTGGCAGCCAGGCAGAAGTATTGCTGGCAGGAAGAAGAGAAAACATTATTGGCCATTTACAAACAGCTTTCGGATGAGCAATGATATGAATGGCGGCGAAATAAAGTTCAGTGTCATTATCCCGGCATATAACGCGGAACAAACGATTGCCCGGGCCATTGATTCCGTATTGGCGCAATCATACTCGAATTATCAAATAATAGTAGTGGATGACGCCAGTAAGGATAAGACCTGTGAAATACTCAGAAATAATTATGCCCCGCATATACAACTCATACAAAAGGTAGTAAATAGCGGCAGCTCGGTAGCCCGTAATGCAGGCATGGATAAGGCCACCGGCGACTACATTGCTTTTTTAGACGCCGATGATATTTGGCATAAAGACAAGCTGATGCTTGTAAAAGCCATACTTGAATCCAGGCCGGATATAAAATTATTTTATCACCCCTATACCCAGGAAGACATCAGTAACAAAAGCCTGCCTGAAAATATAGTGGTATATAAGTTGCCATTCATAAAGTTGTTGCCGGGAAACCCGATAGCTACTTCCTGTATAGTCACTATGAACGACCCGGCTTTTCGTTTTGAACCGACCATGCGCTATACCGAAGACTACGACTTCTGCCTGCGCATAGGGTACAAGCATAAACTCTACTTTATTAACATCCCGCTCACCCGAATATTCCGGCCCTTTATATCCGCAGGCGGTATCAGTGGCAACAGGTGGAAAATGCGCAAAGGGGAAATGCGTGCATACGCCAGGCTGGTAAAACTAAACCCCCTCTTTTTGCCATTATTGCCAGCGTTGTTGCTTTCCAGCGTGGGTAAGTATGTTTACAAACGCCTTGTCAAGTAAATCACACAATAAGAGAAAGGATGGTAAACACAGAGAATACCACACTGGCAAAACCGTTGGTATTGGCGAAAGCCATATTTACCTTACTCAGGTCGGACGGTTTTACCAGCAAGTGCTGGTAGGTGAGCATGGCCACATAAAACGCCGCGCCGATCCAGAATATCCAACTAAAGTGGCCGGTAATACCTGCAAGAATGATAAAAACAGCCGAACAAATATGTAATACTGTTGACACCGTAAGCGCATTACTGATGCCGATGGCAGCCGGTATGGAATGTAGCTTCTGGCTGCGGTCGAAACCCTCGTCCTGCAGAGCATAGATAATATCAAAGCCGGAAACCCATGTCAGTACGTAAAGCGAAAACAGTACAGGAAGCCAGGCAAAATACCCGGTAACCGCCAAAAATGAACCTATAGGCGATAATGCTAACCCCACCCCGAGAACTACGTGGCAAAGCGCAGTAAACCGCTTGGTATAACTGTAAAACAAAATAATAAAGAGTGCAACGAAGGATAGGTAAAAACATGCACTATTAATAAACCATGTAGTTGCAATGAACAGTAAGGAGTTGATAACTGTGAATAAAAGGGCCTGGCCTGGCTTTATGACCCCTGCCGGTATCTCCCGCTTTGCAGTGCGCGGATTGAGCGCATCATAGTGGCGATCAAGGTACCTGTTGAACGACATGGCAGCGCTGCGCGCAAAGATCATGCACAGTAAAATTTTGGCGAAAACAGCCCACTGAAATGAAATATCCGGATGATTTTTTTTCAAGTCTAAAAAACCAAGCGTAAACCCTATCAAAGCAAACGGCAGTGCGAATACCGTATGGCTGAACCTGATCAGGGAAAGATAATTGCGAAACCTTTGAAAATACGAGATACTATTGCTCCCCATATAATTGTCGTGATTCTTGTTGCTTTTGCCTGTAAAGACCATTTTTCAACTCCACCAAAGCAAAAAGTTAATCTGTATTTATTGGCTTGTTCCTAACTAATGAATAAAGGTACAGTACCATTGCAATTAATACCACGCAGATGCCTGCTATTTTAAGTTCTCTACCTCCCCGCCACCCAAATTCCTTAAATAATACCGCTAATAATACAAGGATAACGCCAGTGAAAAGTAAAATGTAAAAAGGCCTTTTCATATCGCTGTTTTTTGAAGTTTAGGAACACTGACAAAAAAGTCATCCTAATTTATATCAGCTTCTACAACTAAAGTATCTTGCCCGGGAACAGTGTTGGTATGAACAATTGTGGTATTGTGCTGGTAACCTGACTTTCCGGTAGTATTGAATTCAATGGTTAAATCGCCATCCACACCGGGGGGGATAGGGTCCTGCGAAAAGTCTGTAACGGTACATCCGCAGAAAACATCTGCTTTGGAGACCATTAGCGGATAACTCCCTGTATTCTTAAAATGATAGGTATGTTTTACAGTTTCTCCGCGCGATACGGCTCCAAAGTTATAATCGGTTTCATAAAACTGGATTGAGGTCTTAGCCATTTTATCTACGATCTCATCCCTGCGCTTTATCTGCTCAGGCAATAATTCACCATGATACACGGTCCCTTCATTACTATAAAAGACACCTTCCCCCTCGCCCTTCTTAATATCGTCCCTGAAAATAGTTTTCGGGCTTACGCCGAATAACATTACGAGGGCAATTATGAAAACCGACATCACTAATATGGTCAGCAATGCTACTCTGTAATTTCTATTCATTTATAACCTCGTATTTTTACAAAGATAGTTTTATTTCAAAATTCTGAGTGAGGATAACAAAAATTCCAAATAAAATTTACCATTACCATTAATTCACCGCTTTCTCTTCCCATATTGCCGCCAGGTTCACTAATATTTCCACCGCCTTTTCCATATCCTGAACGCTTACATATTCCTGCCTGGAATGTATACCCATTTCCCCGGTAAAAAGGTTGGGGCATGGCAGGCCCATAAACGACAGGCGCGAACCATCCGTACCCCCGCGGATACTCATACGCTGCACTGATACTCCGGCACGCTTATAAGCATCTTCGGCATAGTCCATTACCTGCGGATGCTGGTCTAAAATTTCCTTCATATTGCGGTATTGCTCTTTCACAGTAAAGGAATAGGATGCGCCCGGGGACCTCGCAATCGCCTTATCTGCCAGTTCACGGAGGCGCTGTTCATGATGCGCCAACTGAGCCGTATCAAAATCCCGGACGATAAATTGTACTGTAGCCTTTTCGAGGCCACCTTCTATAGAAGTGGGATGCACAAAGCCCTGCATACCCTCCGTGGTCTCGGGGCACCACTCATTTTCAGGCAACATTTCCACAAATGCGGAGGCTACCTTGATCGCGTTTACCATTTTACCTTTTGCATAACCGGGATGAACGCTGATACCATTAAACGTGACAATTGCCGCATCCGCCGAAAACGTTTCCCCTTCCAGGTGCCCGCGCTCACCGCCATCGAGCGTATAGCCGAATTGCGCACCCAACCTCGCCATATCGATAGCGGCTACACCCCGCCCTATTTCTTCATCAGGCGTATACAAGATGCGTATCCTGCCATGCTTTATTTCCGGATGCTGCACCAGGTAAGCTGCGAGATCCATGATAATAGCCACACCAGCCTTATCATCTGCTCCCAGCAGCGTAGCGCCAGATGCGGTAATAATATCATCGCCGGTCCGTTCTTTAAGATAAGGATGGTTCTTTGTGCTGATGACCACTGATGGATCGTCTGGCAATATTATGTCCCCACCGTCGTACTGCTTGTGCAATAAAGGTTTCACGCCGGTGCCACTGCAATCAGGGGCTGTGTCCACGTGTGAGCAAAAACATAGAGCAGGCACATCTTTATCGCTGGTTGCAGGTATGGTGGCATATACGTAGCCATGGTCATCAAGTTCCGCATCCGTAATCCCGATTTCGAGCAGATCTTTTACAAGCATCCGGCCCAGGTCTTTTTGCTTAGCCGTGGAGGGCTGTGAAGGTGATGTGGGATCGCTCTGTGTATCCACCTGCACATACCGCATAAACCGCTCCGCGACGGTATGGTTATAGTTTTGCAATGCCATTATTTTAAAATTGAAGCGCTAAAATAGAAAATAATTGATCAACGGCTTAGGCTCATTGGATCATTCACGATAGCAACTGCAAATTTGCTTTTATATTTATCAACGACACGCATAATAAAAATAATTTTGTATAGCGACGAAGACTGTTGGTGTGCAGTGATTAACGTCTCAGGTATAAGCAATATTATGGATGGTTGCCAACGAATCAACCGTGCTAAACCCCTCCTCGTTTAACGAAAAGAAACACCGGCACATTTTAAAAATGCCGCGTTATAGGAAGTAACCAGGGCCGCAAATCGCAGCTAATTTAGTGGCATAATAATTTGATCTGTTTTTTCAAGGTACGACCAGGAAGAATTAACCATAATATTGTTAACTATGAACAATTTTAATAGTGTGTTCTTAGCTGTAAAAAAGTACTGCGAAAATGATGGACTTGACAACAATCCCGGCGTTTTTGAAGTGATCGCGTTGGATGCTGACGTATCTTTATTTAGCCTGGGATTTTATTTGGATACTTTGCAGACGTTGGGACTTGTCAAATACTCGTTTGAGAACAACACTATTAGTTTAACCGCATTTGGCAGAAAACAGAAAAGATTGTTTGCCGATTAAACCCAGATGGGCTATGAAAACATATAGAATAACATTCGCAAAAAATGAGATTATTTCCTGTAAAGAGGAGTTTGGAGACACGGGATCAGATGAAATATACAAGTATGTATCGGAAGGAGCCAATTTAATCTACGCTATTGTAAAGACTAAGAATGAAGACAATGCCCTTACGATTGCTAATATGATCATCAAAGAAGTAAAAGAAAAAATATACGGACACGACTTCGTTAGTTAACGATTAGCATGTCGTCCTCTTTTTCTGGTCAGGCCAATGGCTGATCCTCGCATAAGCATAAATATGAATGAAACTAACACAAACTGTGATAGGCAATATCACTCATATAGTTAGTTTTCCACTCTTGCAACACCCTAATAATTCATTTGCTTGTCCATAAAAAAAGCCCCTCATTGCTGAAGGGCCCAATGTCAGAAACCCTGGTTGTATTATCCGCTTACCTTTACACTGTAGGTAAATGTTATAGTACAATTCAACGGAATCGTAGTAGGGCGGCGTAGAGTACCGCTAAAAGAATACGTAAACTGGTTGCCGATATACCCGCTCAGCTGGGTCTGGTCAACGGGGATATTTAGCATGTTAGAATAAACATCAGGGTTGTCAGTTATAGATATGGTATATGGCGTCGCATCGGTATTAGAATAAAAAGACGCAGAGCATGACTGGAAGTTAGCCACATTGTCGGCAGGTGTAGGGTTGTTTACCACTAACACAGCCGATGTTATCTCCACACTGGTTATGTTGGCAGCTCCTAGCTGGTTGGCGGTTTGGGCTTTAACGAAAGAGTCCACATTGTAGTAAGTGGTTACCGGCCCAACAGTGAACGTGCCACCCGCCGGAGGAATGGTGACCGTTACGGTTTCGGTTTGCATGGCCAGGTTAAAACTCAGCTTGCTGGCTAATTTGGTGCAGGATTGCAGGGTTGCCACGACGCCCAAAAGAAAGACGATAGACAGGGCGGAAATCAAATTTTGTTTTTTCATAGAATGTTAATTTAAAGTGATTTGGTTGTTAATGCAAAGTAAATGTAGGAAATAATTTTGAAAAAATATCTTTTAATTGTCATCAATTTTTCATTGTTTTTGTTTCAATTAGCTATTTAACGGGAGTTTAATGTTCCTAAAAGATAACGCAACCGGGAATTAGTATTACTTTCGCATAAATTTCAAAGTTCTTGGCTGAAATCATTAAAAAACAGATCGTAAAGTTTGCTCCACGGGGCAGGGACAGCTTTTATGATGTGGTAAAAAGCCGGGTAGCCGACTACTTTCAGTCCAATAATATATCTCCGTATTCCAATTCTGCGATGTATATAAAGACAGTTGCTATGCTGTCTATGTATTTTGTGCCTTATATAGTTATTGTGACTGGCCTTGCATCCGTGAGCCTTTGGTTATTTTATCCTTTATGGTTACTGATGGGTTTAGGCATTGTGGGCATTGGCTGCTCGGTAATGCACGATTCTAACCACGGCGCTTATATGGATAACAAAGGTGTGAACCATTTTTTGGGCAGCATACTCAATATACTCGGCGGCTATTCGGTGAACTGGAAGATACAGCATAATATACTGCATCATACCTATACTAATATTGACGGCATAGACGAAGATATAGATGCAGGGCCCGTGCTGAGAATGTCTCCTGAAAAGCCTTTGCGCCGTTTTCACCGTTTCCAGCACATATATGCCTGGCTGGTATATTGCATTATGAACCTGTACTGGATAACGGTAAAGGATTACCGCCTCTTGTTCCGCTATCATAAGAACGACCTGCTGCGGAAACAGAATACCACCCTGCGGCATACGCTCATAGAGCTATCCTTGCTCAAAGTCCTGTATATCACATACATCATTGTATTGCCGCTGATGTTCGCACATGTGCCTTGGTATCATGTAGTGCTGGGGTTTGTATGTATGCATGTAGTAGCAGGCTTGGCACTAGCCAGCATTTTTCAGCCAGCACATGTCGTGGAAACTTCAGACTATGCCAGCCCTTCGGACGACAGGAAGATGGAAAACAACTGGGCGGTGCACCAGGTAATGAATACAGCTGATTTCGCCCCCAATAATAAGCTGGTATGCTGGTTCATAGGCGGCCTCAATTTCCAGATAGAACATCATTTATTCCCCCAGATATGCCACGTTCACTACCCTAAGATAGCCGGTATCGTTGCCGGCGTGGCGGCAGAATATGATATCCCTTACCAGGTCATGCCCACTTTCCGCAGTGCGCTGATGGCACATGCCATGATGCTCAAAAAGCTGGGTACTCAGGAGAAGCTCTAAAAGAAAAAAGACGTGCGTGGCCGCACGTCTTGCAATGATATTAAGTGTTGCTGTGAAATTAAATGACTTTAACGTTCACGGCATTTAAACCTTTTTTACCATTTTGTACTTCGTAAGACACTTTATCATTCTCACGGATCTGGTCTTTCAGACCTGATACATGAACAAAGATGTCCTGGCCACCATTCGCCGGAGTGATGAAACCAAATCCTTTGGTCTCATTGAAAAATTTTACTGTACCTTCTTGCATTTTGAATTGAATGAAAAATTAATAATGAGCAAATCTACATTTTTTTTATAAACCAACAAATATTTCCATGTCATTTTGATAAAGAATATTTTTTTTCAACCTAAGGAATATTCACAAAATGATTCCCTGCTTCAAGGGGTCCTCCAAAACGAAACTCACGGCATAATCTTTGTGCGCCTGACTTAGCATAAAAATAAAATTATTTTTTTCAGTCCGGTTACAAAAAGATAACACAAATAATGTTAAGCAAAAAATAAATAAATAGATAAAATTTAGTAGTTTGCAGATTCAATTATTCACCTTAAAAATTTAATTTTATGAGCGAGAACACGCAAAAACTCGAATTAAAAATTACCGAGCTGGAAAACAAGCTAAAGGCTTTACAGGCTCCCGCAGGTGTTGATCAGGATGACTATAAAACATTCCTGAAAGTAGCTGGAAAGCTCCCCTTTCCCGGTTACACCTCCCCGGGCTTCACTTCAGTATTACCGCCCTACTTACAGGCCATGCTATCGCCCCTGTCGGCAACATATCAGCCACCATGGTTAACTTATTCAACTTCACCGCTGACTACACCCGTTTTCTCGGCTGACAATGCCGCATTAACTCAATCAATACAGAATTTGGGCACTAAGGTTCAGGAACTAAATGCAAAAATTGACTCTATTGACGCGAAGAAATAAATTTAAGCCTAAAATCGAAATAGCCCTTGGAGCAATTCCTGAAAAGGTACTCTTGGGGCTATTTCATTTTAACCCGTTTATGATTTTATTTTAACCCGTTTACTTTCATGACGTTTGCTGAACGAAGATGCAATACTTTTATGTAGCGCCGGATATTTCTATAATAGATAAGAAAAACGGGGCATTTCTTTTTAGGTCTGATACCCTTGCAATTGAACTTGATGGGGCATCCGCCACATTCCTGGTTTCAAATATTATTCCATTGCTTACCGGCAGTAATGATTTTGACTACGTATGTTCCCAAATCAAAAATATTACCCCCGATGATTTGCATCAGCATCTAAGCCAGTTAGTAAAGGCTGGTGTTCTGAGAAGCAGCGATGAGCCGAAAATCGCAAAGGGAACTAGCCACACAAATCAACAGTTTTCAAATTTTCTGGAAATCATTGGCTTAGACCCCGAAGTTGCCAGGACAAAATTGGCAGCTTTTAAAATTGCAATTATCGGGCTTGACGACCATGGCCTGCAAACTCTTTTTGCCTTACAACAATCCGGCATTTCAAATTTTAAATTAATTGACCCCTATCAGTGTGCTGCTGAATTCCTCGTTACTTTTCCCTTTTTGAAACCTTATTGCAAAGACGGAACCGCGAAGCAGGAATGTTTACGCAGCTACTGCCGGGAAAATAATCTTGACATTACTATTGACACCGGGCCTGCCTCTCTAAATAAAGAAACACTGGAGCAATCTATCAGTGATTGTTCATTGTGCATCGTTTGCTTTGGTAAAGAGTTTTCCTCCATTTACTACTGGACAAACCAGGCATCTGTGGGCAACAAAATCCCCGTTTTGTATACGTCAATAGCAAGCCATGTATGCCTTATCGGCCCTCTTGTGATACCGGGCAAGACAGCCTGTTATATGTGCTACAAGATGCGGGTAATTGCTACGCAGGAGGACATAGAAGGCGCTGTGCTTTATGAAGAACAGCTTTCAGATAACAAAGTGCCTTCTTCGCATAACTGCGTTTCATTACCAGGCACTGCAAGCCTTGTCGCGTCAATGGTATCCATGGAGGCATTGAAATTCCTTTTATCGCTGGGCTATCCATCCACACAGGGAAAGGTATTTGAATTTAACATGCTCAATTTTGAAAGTAAGTTACATACGCTACTTCAAAAACCCGATTGTATCATTTGCCAGAAAAATCATGACCGGCAACTTTATTCAGTAAAGGAATTAATTGAAAATCAGATTTCCGCCAACCTGGGTGAAATCTATGAACAATTGATCAGCCCACATTGCGGCATTATCCAACAACTTGAACTCATTCCCCGTGATTTTTCCGAGCCTCAGTATCCATTGGTTTACGTAGCCAAACTCGCTAATTTTATATACATGCCAAAGAAGGCATTTGAGAAATTAAGCTGCTCCGGGAAGGGTATGGATACACTGAGCGCAAAAATAAGTGCAGTCGGTGAAGCCGTAGAACGGTATTCCGGCAGTATTTATTTTCGGGAAGAAATACATTATGCCAGCTATGCACAAATAAAGGACAGTGCCTTAAACCCCAAAGATTTAGTATTATACGCACCGGAACAATACAGTAACATAGAATTTGCCCCGTTTCACGAAGATGCGGAAATGGGCTGGATAAACGGATATTCGTTATTGACTGATCGAATGGTCAAAGTGCCTGCTTACGCGGCATTACTGCACTATGCGATGAAAAACAAAAACGAATACATTTGCCAAAGCAGTTCAAATGGACTTGCAGCCGGATCAAATATGCTTCATGCCATACTTTCAGCCACTATGGAAGTGATTGAAAGAGACGCCCTGATGATCGCCTGGCACAATGAGCTTCCCTGCAGAAGGATAAACCTGCTTCACCACCCATTACCTGAGGTGGTAGCGTTATTCAGCGCTTATGAAAGCGCCGGCGTCGAATTGCAGTTGTATCAGTTGCCAACGGATACACCGTGTTTTATTTTCCTGGGAGTTGCCGTGCAAAAAAACAGGAAACGGCCCTTCTGTTGTAATAGGCATGGGCGCTGACTTCTCTCCTGTAAAAGCATCAAAAAGCGCCCTGCTGGAGATAGGCCAGGTGAGGCCTGCGTTTAAGCAAAGATTGATGATGCCCGAAACTATGGAACGGCTAAAAATATTGCTTGACGATCCTGAAAAAGTAGAAAATCTTGAAGACCACAATTTACTTTATGGCGCTCCGGATTTTATTTCAGCATTCGATTTTCTTTTTAAACAACCGGTTGAGGAATTTAACTGGCGCCACGACTACGCGAAAGAACCAACCCAGCAACTGGAAGCGCTCCTTGATTATTGCAAGAAAGAGAGTACCGACATCATCTACTGTAATCTCACCCCTCCCGATATGAAGCAACTAGGGCTATACACAGCAAAAGTCATCATCCCGGGTTTTCAGCCACTTCATTTTGGATGGAAAAATATCCGGTTGGGTGGAAAACGATTGTTTGAACTACCCAAAAAATTAGGATTAAGAGATGATGTTATTGCTATATCGCAAATCAATATGAACCCACATCCTTTATCTTAAAACTGAAGGTAGCATGAGTTTGAATTGCACCTGCGTAGCCGGTACATTTTCTGCTTTTGGGAAATTGTTATACATTTCATGCAATCTATAATTTTATGAGTCCGAAAGTAATTACCCTCATGGCGTTGTTTCTGCCCTTTCTTGCGGTAGGCCAACATTATGAGGATGCGAT
>Ga0206890_1031_pt1 | contig 43189 bp, 42 predicted proteins | sample Alteio_BWOrgHeat_58_FD_152960 | JGI IMG/M metagenome (GOLD analysis project Ga0206890, IMG submission 152960) | Enriched cells from forest soil in Barre Woods Harvard Forest LTER site, Petersham, Massachusetts, United States - Alteio_BWOrgHeat_Nextera6 ... | reverse complement strand
CAGCAGCACCAATATATTGGCAATCGAGCGGAAATAATTTGCAACCGCAGGATTGAGCAGCATATCCATCGCGGTGCCGGGAATAATTCCAAACTTTCCCGTACAATCAAAATTGCCGGATGCATCCACGGGAATCGTCGCCAGGCACTTCACCAGCGGGCTGATGAGCTTGGTGGGAGGAATGCTGGTATCGGCGCATTCAGACGTTATATACTGCGTTACTTTTAAGACCGCTGTCGGGCAGGAACCGGCGTAAGCTTCACTTACAGGAATGCAGCCTACGCCCCAAAGAACCAGCAGTGATATAAGCCATCTAGCCACGATTCCTTACCCTTTCCTGGAAAACCGGCAGCCAAATTTCTGGATCATCCCCCACTTCGGCGCGCACTTCATCCAAGACGCTGACGGTTTCAGCACGCCCTGATAACACCATAATCACATCTTCCATGCCGGAGAGATCAATGCGCGCCACCACCACGTCCCTGCCCTGCTTCACAAGGAAATAACGCGAGCCGGGATCGGTAGTCTTGAGCAGATTGAATTCGCGCTCCGAAAGCATGAACGCTTTGCGATAGACATCGGTCGCCTTTTGATTGGGCAGAAAGATTTGCGTAGCCGTCTGCTGGATAAGCGTATCGCTGATGGCGCTGTTCGTTGCATCTTCCACGCTTTGCGTGGCGAATATTACCATAGCGTTGAGTTTGCGCAGCGTCTTAAGCCAATCCTTAATCTTGGTGGCAAAGATTTTGTTATCAATGAGCGCCCAGGCTTCGTCGAGCACGATGATAGTCGGCGTGCCGTCGAGCGAAAGATTCACTTTATGGAAAAGATACAGAAGCACAGGCCCGAGCGTCGCCCGGTTATTTAACACCTCGCCCATTTCAAAACCGAATACGGACGACTGGTTGAAATCAATCGTGTCATATTGATTATCAAACAACCCCGCATATTGGCCGTTGCTGTGCCACATTTTAAGACGGCCCGCGAGCGTGCCCGGCCCTTCCATACCAAAGAAGGGGGCGATATTGCGCAGCAGGCGATCTTTGGGAGCAATTTTATAGTTACCCTCCACTGCCTCCGTTACGCGCCCCATATCCTCCGCCGTAAAAGGCTCGTCATTGACGGTGACCATCGACTTAATCCACTCGGCGATAAAATTGCGGTTTTCCATCGTGTCAGGCAGCTGCAGGGGATTAAAATTGCAGCGCTCGCCCGGCTCAATAATATTATAGGTGCCATTGAGCGCACGGATAAAAATCTCGGCGCCCCTGTCTTTATCGAAAAAGAACAGGCGGCAGTTAAACTTCTGCGCCTGCGCGCAGAGGAAGTTCATCAGCACCGTTTTACCCGCGCCGGTGGGGCCGATAATCGTGGTGTGCCCAACATCGCGCAGATGGAAGTTAAAAAAGTATGGTGTGCCCGACGTCGTATCAAACACCGTCACTGCATCCCCCCAGTGATTGCCTGCAATACTTCCTGTGGGATAATTATGCATGGAGGCAAAGCCCGCCAGATTCATAGTGCTGATTTCGGATTTACGGCCGATGAATCTAAAATTAGCCGGCAGCTGCGCCCAGAAACATTGCTCCAGGATCAATTTCTCGCGCACCGGATTGACGCCGACATTCACCAGCTCCGCCAGCGCCTGCGACACCACCTCTTCAAGCCGCGGCAGGCTCTCTTCCATACACATTACGGTTAAATGATGCTGGCCAAACGCGGCATGGCCGCTTTGCGCCATATCAAGCGCATCGCTGATTTCCGCCACCTGCGATATGCCAACATCCTGTGAATTCATCATGCGGCGCTGGCGCAGCTGCATCTTGCCGATGCTCGTCTGACGATTGGTAAACACAAACGACTGACTGATGATGAGTTCCATCGGCAATTGCAAAAAGGCATCGAGTACCCCGGCAGCAGTAGCGGAAGCATATTCCTTGATGCTGATAAGTGCTGCGTAGCGTGTTTTTGTAAGGCCGCGCATTTCAATGGCGCGCTTGCCGAAATACATGCGCTGCGATAACAGGTTATGCGATATATCCGCAGGCGTCACTTGCACAGGCTGCGAGACTCCGCAATTGACAATCTTGCCTAAGAATTCCATAGGCTCGGAAAAAAGCCCTTCTTCCGTTTCCCTGACGGTAAGCAGCCTGGCGCCGTAGTCGCGCAAACTGGCAAGCACGCGGAAAGAGGCTTCGGTCAATTCCTTATGGGCATCGCGCAGATTTTCCGTTTTCGAGCCTTCGCTGGCGCTGTCAGTGACTTTCTGGAAGATATGCGCGATTTTTGCAGCGCCTTCGGTATCAGCCTTGCGCACTATCGTGATGTAAAGCTCGTTGATATAAGAATCGGTGGAATGATGTTTATGCTTCCACTTGTTATTGACCACGCGCGCGAAGCTGCTCTGCATCGTGCCTTGCGGGAATGCGCTTTTGCGGCGGCGGATCGTATGCAGCCATAAGGCAAAGGTGCCGTCGGCCATGCTTTTAAACAGCGAGTTGCGCACCATCTTTTTCATATCGACGTCTTCATCATCCGCCGTCTCAAACGAAAACCCCTCTATTTTTATAAAATGGAGTAGCTCGCCTTTTTTGGTGATGATGGTTTCGTTGTCATAGTGGTGCAGATAGGGAATAAATTCCGCCGCCGGATATTCGCGCTTGGAATAGCCTGCTTTGGAAACTTTGCGACGTTTAAGCTGCAGATCGAGCATGTGCGTTCTTAAGCCTTAAAAAATATCATATGAATTCGTATGCCCATGGTAGGCGCGGTTCATGCATTTGGTTCCCGTGCTGGTGCGCAGTATCAATAATTCAATGGCACGCGGTTCCTTAAGACACAATAAATAACCGACGCCATGCACCACCGGCGCCACCACTAAAAGAGCGATAAAATTATTCGTCTGAATGAAGGCAATGAGACACATAATCGCATTGAGTACGAAAAACATGTAGCTTACCCCCAGAATCATAGGAGGGCGGGCCAAGCCCTGAAAAAGCGGATCTGCCTGAAGTCTGCCGGATTCAGCCATAGATTTTCTCCCGAATAGAGTTTTTCACTCTTTATATATACCACAGAATTGTTTCAGTTTTCTTACAGTAGGGGGTAAAAACTAAAAAAGTATGAAGATGAACGAAATTTTAAGGATTTAATTTTGGCTTACAAATTAACGGGCTACCTATCTTTTACCCCGTATATTCGTTTTGTGCTGCTCACCTGCCCCGGGGAACGCTGTCCTTGCTGCAAAATGGCTGCTGCAGGCGATTCTCCCCCTTGTGGTGCTTCTCCGCCATCTAAACGCGCAAGGGCCGTATCCACAGAATTTTCATTCAGTTCCTTTTGTACCGCTGTTGCTTGCGCTACATCTGCCGCTTTTTCTATGGCCACAACGTTCTTTGGAACCCCTGTTATAATATCAATAGGTTGATTATAGGCTGGATTTGCCAAAATTTCTGCTGCCGCATTTCTTTCTTCCTCGCGCCACAAAAAAGGTGCTGCAACGACAATTCCGTTTTCATCATACAATGTCACTCTTCGTTTCCCTGGCTCACGCGCGGCATCCACTCTTTTAGCTTTTTGCGCTACTTTGTATAATTTAAATACTGCATCTCCTCCGGTGGAAACTGCGTTACTATTACCTATAACAACTTTATGTCTTCTTCTTTCGGCTATATCGCAAGGGGTGCCATCACGGCTTGCAACAGCAGGATCCGCACCGTTAGCGAGCAATAATTTTGCAAGAGGTACGGTATCATGTACATAATGCAGAACATTGCGCTTTCCCTTATCCTGTGTGTTTATATCTGCTCCCCACGATAATAAAAGCGCGGTCATAGACCTGCAAAAATTGCCCGAATTATGATAGGCATAAATACCATTGCATATTAAATGAAGGGGCGTTCTTCCTTCCTTATCTTTTCTATTGGGATCAGCCCCGCTGGCAAGCAACAGATGCGCTATAATCAACTGACGGGCATAGGCACTATAATCTAAATCATTGCTGTTGGAGCTGCATATTGCATGCAGTGCCGTGGGCTGGTCATAAAACCTGCCATATACACCCTTGCGATTTACATCCGCTCCATAATGGATAGCGATTGCGACTTTATCCACACCACGCATCGTAATTGCTTTATTAAAAACATAATCCGCCGCCAGCTTTCTGACATGAATATTTTTTATTTGTGTAAGATAGTCATTAAGCGCATCATTATTTTGATGATACCCCTCTGCCCCCCTGCCTTTACACAATTCTGATAGTTCAAATATCATATCACCCGATAAAGACGGTTTTTTTTCTATCAGCGTTGTGAATAATTTTTGCGCAGGCGCTTTTAATGCCATCTGGCTCAGCATTGTTTGTGCTTTTGATGGGGAAGGAATATTGTTCTTCGGATCAGGCACAAATCCTGCCGCATAGGGATATGCCGCTTGGATATCTTGCGGCGATGAGGGCACTTGGTAATATTGGCCTGCAGACATAACCCCTCTAAGTAAGAAGGGTTATTATGCTATAAATACATTAACATATTCTAAACAACCTGCCATTTTACAGATTTCTTACCTAAAAAGTATGAAGATTTTGAATAGGAAGGAGATTTTTAAGGACTATGTCATAAAATCTTAACAGTTTGCTGCTAGTATCGGTAGGGTCTAACTTCTAAACTGGCATTATGACAGATACAACACAACCTCCTCCCATGAAATGGGCCCCCGTCATCTGGGGACGCGATGGGAGTCGCAATGCTATGGAAAAAAATAGTTTAAGCCAACAAATAGTATCCATGCCTGAGGGACTGCCATCTGAGGTTAAAGAGTGGATGGATAAGATTATATATACTCATGAACAGTTTGATAATCACACTAGTTACACCAACCTAGATGAATTACCCTTTATGCTGGCCAAAAATGGCCCATATACATTAGTCGGAATTAAAGGAGGAGCGAATCTTTTTACCGACAATGAATCCTACCGGAAAGATATTAAGGGTCGTGATAATGTCCCTGTTGGGGTCTACTTCCTTGCAAAAGGTCCATTAACAGAATTACCTGTCAGAAATCATGCATTTTATTCCCAAGCATATGAAAAATGGGCAGATGAACATTATGCTACTGAACATATCGGGATGACATCTACCATATTTGATACAGAAATCCCATGCGAGCCCATTTCTGCCGCAGCTGAAAGAACCCAAGGAGTCGATCGTAAAAATTTGCTTTTTGCTGATAATCAAGGCAGCACTAATTTGCATCTTATGGATGAATCTGGGGCTAAAAGTAAAAAAATATGGGCTGCAACGGCATTGAGTGATCAGCGGGTTACTTCTGTCATAGATGCCGGGGTCCACCCAGGAATACGTTATCGTAATAGTGTCTCTATTGCAGCAGGAACAGTAAAGGAATTCACCCAACACCCCAAAAACATAATACGAGATGATAAATTAATATGGACTTTAACGGATAAAAATAAAATTGCCGATCTTGGTTCAATTCCTCCAATTCCCGCGGTGCTTCTTAAACCTCCAGCAGCACAGCCACAAGGGGGGGTGCACGCTCAGCAACCAGACGCAGGACAATCACCGCAAGGAAGCAGCCCATCGCCTAGTTCCACCACCGCACAACCCGCACCGTCATCACCGTCTTCCACTTCATCCTCCGAAAAAGATAACACCACAAACCGCGTGATTACTGCAGTAATCGCAGGCGTTACTGGATTCTTAAGTTTTTTATGCTTAAAACCAGCGGATAAAAATAAAGATGAAAACAGCAAGCAGAATACGGAGCAAAAACCGGATAACTGGAAGGGTTTCAAAATCGTGGGCTCGGTGGCGCTTCTTACGGCTACCGCCATATTCACTGGCCACGCTATCACCGGCGGACGCTGGCAGGCAGAATCAGGCAAGAAAGGCATCGGCAAATTCACCAGCGCGCTTGCCAACTACGCCACCAATTATACCGGCTGGAAGCGCTAGCGTTTACGCAAACAAATTGCTGGCAAAATCCAAAGCAGAAAAAGGCCGCAAATCCTCAATGCCCTCACCCACGCCAATGGCATGGATGGGGAGCTTAAACTTATCCGCCAGCGCTACCACAATCCCGCCTTTGGCCGTGCCGTCGAGTTTGGTGATAACCAACCCCGTTACATTCACCATTTCCTTGAATACCTCCACCTGGGTGATGGCATTTTGGCCGGTGGTGGCGTCCAACACCTGAATGACCGAATGCGGCGCCGTTTCATCGATCTTCTTGATGACCTTGATGATCTTCTGCAGCTCCGCCATCAGGTTGGATTTGTTATGCAGGCGCCCCGCGCTGTCGATGAGCAGAATATCCACCCCCTTAGCCTTCGCTTCTTCCACCGCTTTATAGGCAACGCTTGCCGGGTCGGCATTAGGTTCGCCGGTGATTATTTCACATCCATTCCTATCCGCCCAAACTTTCAATTGCTCTACCGCCGCTGCGCGGAATGTATCCGCTGCCGCCAACATCACCTTCTTGCCTTCCGCTTTTAACTGGTGCGCGAGCTTACCGATGGTTGTGGTTTTTCCATTGCCATTTACCCCCACTACCAGCACCACATGCGGCTGATGCGTGAAAGACAAAGGTTGCGCTGCAGGCTCCAGAATCTGCGCTATTTCCTGCGCGAGCGCTTCTTTGATTGCGTCAGAAGAGAGTTCTTTATCAAGCCGCTGCTTGCCGAATGCCGCCACTATTTTTGCCGAAGTGGCAGTGCCCATATCAGCCTGCACGAGCAGTTCTTCCAGTTCACCCAACATCTGCGCATCAAGTTTACGCTTGGTGAATACTCCCGTAATGCCTTCGCTGAGCTTCGTGCTTGTTTTATTCAAACCTGCTTTAAGGCGCGACAGCCAATTGGATCCCGAAGATGCCATTATGCCGCAACGCCTTGCAGGTGATTTGCATCCATGCCGGTGATGCGCAATTTCGCAAGCGAACCGGGCTCCAGCGGCTGAGCAAGACGCACCGGCGCAAAATGATCGGTGCGCGCCGTGGTTTCATTTTCAACAATGGCGTACGTTTCCCTGCCCTGCCATGAGGCAAAAAACTGCTGCACCTGGCGCTCTCCTGCAACCCGCAAACGCGCCGCACGCTCCTTGCGGATTTCCTTTGCCACCTGCGGCATGCGCGCTGCCGGTGTGCCTGTGCGCGCCGAATAAGGGAATACATGCAGGTAGGTAAGCCCCGCTTCCTCCACGATATTAAGCGTATTGATAAACATCGCTTCCGTCTCCGTGGGAAACCCTGCAATAATGTCGGCGCCAAACACTACGTCCGGCCTTAAACTCCGCACACGCGCGCAGAAATCGAGCGCATCCTTACGGCTATGGCGGCGCTTCATGCGTTTTAAAACCATATCGTCACCCGCCTGCAGGCTCACATGCAGATGCGGCATCAGGCGCGGCTCTTCCGCAATCAGGCGGTATAACTCTTCATCTACTTCCACAGCGTCAATCGAGGAAAGCCTGAGGCGCGGCAATTCCGGCACCAGCGCCAGCAGACGTTTTATCATCTGGCCGAGCGTCGGACTTCCTGGTAAATCCTTGCCGTAATCGCTGATATCCACTCCCGTCAGCACGATTTCCTTGGTGCCGTTTTTGACCAGCTTGCGCGTCTGCGCGACTATCTCGCCGAGTGGCACCGAGCGGCTGTTACCACGCCCAAAAGGAATGATGCAGAACGTGCAGCGGTGGTCGCAGCCATTTTGCACCTGGACAAAGGCGCGCGCGCGGCCGTCCATACTCGCCACCATATGCGACGCCGTTTCCTTGACTGACATAATGTCGTTGACGCGGATTTTTTCGCTGCTCATTATTGACAGCAGGGATGGAGGAGCGCTTTGCGACGACCCCGCGGGGGAATCCGCATGGAACGCGGATGGGGGAAGCGTTCCCCCCATATAATATTCAACCTTCAGCTTTTCTTCGTTGCCTATTATCTGGTTTACCTCCGCCATTTCGCCGTACATCTCCGGCTTCACCTGTGCCGAACAACCCGTAACAATAATAGTGGCATCCGGATTAGCCTTGCGCGCCTTGCGAATGGCCTGGCGCGCCTGACGCTCGGCTTCTGCCGTCACCGCGCAGGTATTGAATATAATGGCGCTTTCCAAGCCGGCCTTCAGCGCATTATCGCGGATAACCTCGCTTTCATAAGCGTTCAGGCGGCAGCCGAAGGTGACGATTTCAACGGTCATAAAGCATAACTTTCTGGATTTAACTCACCCTTAAAACTCATGGCCACCGGCCCGGTCATTAACACGTGATTCGTCTCTTCACGCCATTCAATGGCAAGCGTTCCACCAGGTAATTCTATTTCTGCTTTACGTTCAGCCAAACCACGGCGATGGGCTGCAACCAGCGTTGCGCACGCTCCCGTGCCGCAGGCAAGCGTCAAACCGGCACCGCGCTCCCAAACACGTAAGCGGATTTTATTCTTTGCCACTACCTGCGCCACATTTACATTTACGCGCTCAGGGAATAAGGGGTGATGTTCCAATACAGGACCGATTTTCTCAAGCGCAATAGCATTCGCGTCGTCCACGAAAAATACTACATGTGGATTGCCCATACTGACGGCTACCGCATCACGCAGCGGACCTTCTTCTGCAGGCACATGCAATGTATCGCATAGTTTGGCGAGTGGGATTTCATTCCATTCCAGGCGCGGCGCGCCCATATCAATCGTTACCGTTTCGCCTTCCACCTGCGCCTCAATAATTCCTGCCAATGTTTCGATAGTAGCGGTTTTTTTGCCCATCAGCCAACCCACGCAGCGCGACGCATTGCCGCATGATGCCACCTGACTACCATCCGCATTATAGATGCGCATGAACACATCGGCCTTGCTGGATTTCTCCAGGATCACTACTTGATCGCAGCCAATGCCAAAATGTCTGTCAGCTATTTTTTTCCAATTAAGCGCAGGCAGGGCTTTCTCACGGGCATCAAATACCACAAAGTCATTGCCGCAGCCATGCATTTTAAGGAAAGAAAGCATAAGGAAGTTTATGAGTTAATAAGTTTATGGGTTAACGATTATAAGCTCATCAACCCATAATCTCATTAACTTCTTTAAAACGGTATTTCATCATCCAGATCAGCGGTAGAACGCGCCTTGGGCTGTTCCGCCTGATAGGAAGAAGACGTATTGTTCGCCTGATACCCGCCGCCGGACGCCGGAGCGCCGCCTGCATCTTTGCGGCTATCCAGGATTGTGAGCGCACTGCCAAATCCCTGCAGCACCACTTCGGTGGAGTATTTTTCTACGCCCGACTGGTCGGTCCATTTGCGCGTCTGCAATGCACCCTCAATATAGACTTTGGAGCCTTTATGGAGGTAATTCTTGATAACACCCACCAGGCCGTCGCTAAACACCACCACGCGGTGCCATTCGGTCTTTTCGCGGCGTTCACCGGTGTTGCGGTCTTTCCATGATTCCGAGGTGGCAAGCGTCAGGTTTGCAATTTCCTTGCCGTCCTGCGTTGTACGGATTTCCGGATCGCGGCCGAGATTGCCGACGAGAATCACTTTATTTACACTGCCTGCCATAAAATACCTATTAAGAGTTCAGATTATTACACGAGGCGGCTATATAAGCGCAAAAATCGGTTACATTCCAGAAAAATCCCACTATACTGGGTCCCCCTTGTAAATGGAGAGTATTTTGATAGTTGATGATTTTATCCGCGTGCGCGGCGCTAAAGAACATAACCTGAAGTCGGTGGATGTAAACATCCCGCGCAACCAACTAGTTGTAATTACTGGTCTTTCCGGCTCCGGCAAATCTTCGCTTGCCTTTGATACTATTTATGCCGAAGGCCAGCGCCGCTATGTGGAAAGCCTTTCTTCCTACGCCCGCCAGTTCCTCAATATCCAGGACAAACCGGACGTGGAATCCATCACCGGCCTCTCTCCGGCCATCGCTATTGACCAGAAAACCACCTCGCGCAACCCGCGTTCGACCGTCGGCACGGTTACCGAAATTTATGACTATATGCGCCTGCTTTATGCGCGCATCGGCATCCCCTATTCGCCTGCCACCGGCCTGCCTATTGAAAGCCAGAGCGTTTCGCAGATGGTGGACAAGATTATGGAACTGCCCGCAGGCACCAAACTCTATCTTTTGGCACCCATCGTGCGCGGCCATAAGGGCGAGCACCGCAAGGAATTGCAGGCCATGCAGAAGCAGGGATTCCAGCGCGTCAAGATTGATGGTACGCTGCATGAACTCACCGATCTGCCGGATATTGATAAAAACAAGAAACATACGATTGAAGTGGTGGTCGACCGTATTGTCGTATCCGATGATTTAGGCAACCGCCTGCCTGACAGTATTGAAACCGGCCTGCGCTTAAGTGACGGCTTGCTATTGGTAGAGATTGTATCGCTGCCGGAAGGAGCGAAGAATGAGGAACGAGGAACGAAGAAAAAAACCCTCGCCCCTAGCACCTCGCCCCTCGCTGCTGGCACCATCCTTACCTTCTCCTCCAAATTCGCCTGCCCTATTTCCGGGTTCACGCTGAATGAAATCGAGCCGCGCATGTTCTCGTTCAACAGCCCCTTTGGCGCCTGCAAAACTTGTGACGGACTTGGCACAGAAATGGTATTTGACGTCGATCTCGTTGTGCCCGACACAGCTCTTTCTCTTTACGATAAAGCCATTGCGCCCTGGGCCAATTCGCCGTCCAAATATTTTATCCAGACCTTTGAAGGCTTGGCCAAGCATTATAAATTCAGCGTCCACACTCCCTTCAAGGAATTGCCGGAAAAAATCCGCCATATGGTTTTGTACGGCTCAGGCGAAGAAGTGATTAAAATTCCGTATAATGATGGCGCGCGATCATTCGTAGCCAACAAACCTTACGAAGGCGTAATTCCCAACCTGGAGCGCCGCACCCGCGAAACCGAAAGCGAATGGATGCGCGAGGAGCTCGTTAAATACCAGAACATCACCCACTGCGAAGCATGCGATGGTTACCGCCTTAATCCTGAAGCCTTGTGCATTAAGGTGGGCGGCCTGCACATCGGTCAAATCTGCAATTTCACTATCGAAAAAGCAGCCGAGTGGTTTGCAACGATTGAAAAGAAACTCAGCAAAAAGCACCAGCAGATTTCCGAAAAAGTCATGAAGGAAATCCGCGATCGCCTGGGCTTCCTTAACAATGTTGGGCTTGATTATTTAACGCTCGCGCGTGAAGCGGGAACGCTTTCCGGCGGTGAATCACAACGTATCCGCCTGGCATCACAGATTGGCTCCGGTCTATCGGGCGTGCTTTATGTGCTGGATGAACCTTCCATTGGCCTGCATCAATGCGATAACGAGCGTCTCCTTAAAACACTCGAAAACCTGCGCAGCCTTGGCAATACCGTGATTGTCGTTGAGCATGATGAAGACACGATGCGCCATGCCGATTACCTGATTGATATGGGTCCCGGCGCAGGCATCCATGGCGGTAGAATCATCGCCGAAGGTACGGCGGAACAGGTTATGAAAGTGCCCGAAAGCATTACCGGACAGTATATGTCAGGCAAGCGCAGCATTCCCGTGCCACAGCAACGCCGCGCTTTCTCAAAGAACAAAAAAATTACCATCACCGGCGCCCGCGCCAACAACCTGCAGAACGTAACCGCCGATATTCCGCTAGGTATATTCTGCTGCATCACCGGCGTTTCCGGCGGCGGCAAATCGAGCCTGGTGATTGAAACATTATACAAGTCGGTCATGCGCAAACTTCACGGCAGCAAGGAAGCCGCTGGCGCGCATGACTCCATTACCGGCATTGAATATATCGATAAAATCATTGAAATCGATCAGTCACCCATCGGCCGCACGCCGCGCTCCAACCCCGCCACCTATACCGGTGCTTTCTCTCCGATACGCGACTGGTTTACAGCATTGCCGGAATCGGCCGCGCGCGGTTATAAATCAGGCCGTTTTTCTTTCAACGTTAAAGGCGGACGCTGCGAAGCCTGCCAGGGCGACGGCATGATTAAAATCGAAATGCATTTCCTGCCGGATGTTTACGTACGATGCGACGAATGCCAGGGCAAGCGCTATAACCGCGAAACGCTGGAAATCAAATATCGCGGCAAATCCATCTCGGATGTGCTCGATATGACAGTCGATGAAGGCGTCGAGTTCTTTGCTAACAACCCATCAGTACGTGAAAAATGCGCAGCATTGCAGGAGGTCGGACTTGGCTATATTACGCTCGGACAATCTGCCACCACATTGTCAGGCGGTGAAGCCCAGCGCATCAAGCTTGCCAAGGAGCTCTCCAAACGCTCCACTGGCCGCACGCTTTATATTCTGGATGAGCCAACCACAGGTCTGCATAGCGAAGATATTCGCAAGTTGCTGCTCGTGCTGCACAAACTGGTGGATGTCGGCAATACCGTTGTCGTCATCGAACATAACCTTGATGTGATAAAAACAGCTGACTGGATTCTAGATGTAGGTCCTGGCGGCGGCAATAAGGGTGGCAAAATCGTAGCCGTGGGAACGCCGGAGCAGGTAGCTGCCAACCCTGAAAGCGTCACAGGCCGTTATATCAAGCCACTGCTTAAGAAAACGAAAGCCGCCTGATTTTTAATGTGGAGATTTTATGAATAACAAACCCCTCTATAATGCGCCTATTTCCTATCTGCATCTCAACAATGCCGCCAAGGCGCTTGAGCTCTATGAGAAAGCATTTGGCGCAATAGTTGTTGCGCGCATCAATTATCCCAATGATGAAAATAAAATCCTGCATGCCTGCATGAAATTCGGTGAAGTGCCCGTATTCATCAGCGACACCAATCCCGAAAAAGGCTGTGGCACTGCGAGCAACACATCCTACTATATGCATGTGGAAGATGCCGATGCAAGCTTTGATAAAGCCAAGAAAGCCGGTCTTGAAGAAATCTCAGCCCCGCAGGATATGTTCTGGGGCGACCGCATGGGTACGCTTAAGGATGCATTCGGCATCACCTGGTCTCTGGCCCAGCGCAAACAGGAAATACCACTCGATGAAATTAAAAGAATAGCCAAACAGCAGGGCCAAGCTGCCTGATTTTTTCTTTTTCGTCATAAAACCGTAATATAGCCGTGCTATATTTAGAGGATGGAAAACTGGGTTCAGAAAACGCAAGCGGCAGCATCTCCTTCAAAAGGAGAGTATTTCGCGACCAAGGATGCTTCTTCGGAAGCCCTTAAATCCTCTGCGATTGGCGGCATGCTGGGCACCGCCGGGTCTTATGGTATATTAAGAGTTTTTGAAGGCTTAAGAACGGGCCAATGGTCATTCAAACCTACTGCCCTGGAAGCAGGCGCTTCCGTTATAATGGGCGGGTTACTGGGCGCCTATTCAGGATTTGACGCCTATAAGGAAGCTCAGACTTATAACCATCAGGTCAATACCCTTAATAAATATAAAGACCAGCCCGATATTCAAAATGCAATCATGTCCCAAACAGGCCCTCCGCGTTATGAATATGTAAAAACCAACACTGAGAAGATGATGGATACTGTCAGCAACGCGTCTTTCTGGGCTTGGCTGGCAGCGGACTATATATTCAAGCATCAGGGGGCGTCCAACGCACTCATGGCTACCAGCTGCCTTACCGCCGCAGGATGCGCAGGAGCGCATATGTTTGGCGTCGCCAAAGCAGAGCAAACCATGAGGCAAGTGATGAGCCATGCAGAAAAACTGGCGCTGCAAAGAGAGGCTGTCCCTACCGCCACTATGGCTAAAAGCGCTTAGCTCTTCTCTCGCACATTGAACAGACGCTCATGCTCTTCAAACGCAAAGCGGTCAGTCATGCCGGCAATAAAATCGGCCACCGTTTCCGCAGTCTGCTTGCTGCCGGGTTTGCCTGCGAGCTTGCGCCATTCATTGGGCAGGCATTCCGGCTCTTCCAGGAAAAATACAAATAACTTCTCCACTACCCTGCGGGCTTTGCTGGTCATGCGGTTGACGCGGTAATGGCGGTACATATGCGTCATCAGGAAATCTTTTAAGACGCGTATCTGCGTCTGCATCTGCTTTGAGAAACTTATCAGCGGCTCACCCAGCAGGCGCACATCCTCAACGCTGGCAATGTCATGTTCTTTAATATTTTTGCGCGTTTGCGCCAGGAGATCCAGCACCATGGCATGAATCATGCGGCGGATGGATTCATGAATAAGCCGCGTATCGTCGAGTCCCTTGTAGCGCTTCCTGACTTCAGCAAATGCACCACCTACGAAAGGCACTTCGCAAATCTGCTCTATGGTGAAGAGGCCGGAGCGCAACCCGTCATCAATATCGTGATTATTATAGGCGATGTCATCGGCCAGTGATGCCAGCTGCGCCTCAGGACCTGGATAACTATAGAGCTCAAGATTATGTTTTTTGACATATTCCGCCATAGCGCGCGGCGGATTTTTCACCGGCCCGTTATGCTTGGCAATGCCTTCCAGCGTCTCCCAGGTGAGGTTCAGCCCGTCAAACTCGGCATAGCGGTGCTCAAGCTTGGTTAAAATACGCAGCGTCTGGGCATTGTGATCAAATCCGCCGAAATCCTTCATCACTACTTTCAGGGCATCTTCCCCGGCATGGCCAAACGGCGTATGCCCAAGATCATGCGCTAGTGCGAGCGCTTCCGCCAAATCTTCATTCACGCCCAGCGCCCGGCTCATCGAGCGCGCCAGCTGCGCTACTTCAAGACTGTGGGTCAACCGCGTGCGGTAATGATCGCCTTCATGATTGACGAACACTTGCGTTTTATATTCCAGCCGCCGGAACGCCGCCGAATGGATAATACGGTCGCGGTCGCGCTGGTAGGCCGTGCGCGTAACGTCTTCAGGCTCAGGATGCAGCCTTCCCCTGCTTAACGCAGGATTGCATGCATAGGGCGCAAGGCTGGAAGGCGCTGGTGTAATGGCGGTTTTTTGTAGTTTTTTCATGGTTTACAGGCTACAATCCATTACAGTGAATTTCAATAAAGATTAGCATGGATAGCGCAGTTTCAACATCATCTTCAACGCTCGCCGCACCGCCTGCACCATTTCAGGTGACGGATGCCGCTGCCAAGCGCATTGCCAAAATCACGAGCGATGAACCTGCCGGCACGAAATTCCGCGTATCGGTCCTTGGCGGCGGCTGTTCGGGCTTCCAGTATAATTTTGATTTGGATGCGCAGCCCGCTGCCGACACCGATCTCATAATAGAAAAAAACGGCAGCTTTGTCGTGGTGGATGATGTGTCATTAGGCCTGCTTGCGGGCTCTGTCCTTGATTATGTGGAAACACTCGGCAGCGCCGGCTTTGAAATCAAAAACCCCAACGCCACCGCTAAATGCGGCTGCGGCAATAGCTTTTCCGTATAAAAGAAAGACAAGAGGTTAATAAGTTAACAGGATAATAAGTTAGAAATCCCTAAACTCATTATCTCACGAACTCATTATCTCTCTTAAGGATAGGTCTTACCAAATAGCTCCGAGCAGCGCGAGGCACTATACCTGCCAGTGGAATCAACCGCTATGGCGAAAGAAGTGATATTATCCGATATATCCGCGTAAATGCGCAGTTCACAATATTGCCGTTCTGTTACGCCATGATAACTATCCTTAAAATGATATTCGCCAGTAGGAGAAGTATACGTATCAAGCGTATCCTTGCTATTGTCGGTTTTGGATGCAACAGACGTCCAGCGATATTCCCTTGTGCCGTCCTTATGATCAAACCCGGCTACGGGATAACCAAAATGTGTAAAAAAATCACTCGCAGGATGTCCTGCAAAACCACGGTTTAAATTATACACAATATAGTCAGGAGGATTGGCCGTCAGTTTGACACATCCGGCAAGCAGAAGAACTATAGCGCATAATGCAACAGAGTATCTCATGTGAATCCCCAATAATAACTGACGAGTACTTTATATAAAGCGTACTCAAAGATACGGATATTATGCGATTTGTCACCGACTATTATTGCTTTGGACAGGCGGCAAAGCATGCGGCATCAATTGCAGGCCGATGACAATAATTGCAGAATATAAAATCAGGCATTTAAGCTGATACAAGTAACGCAGCTCCACATGCATCAATAGCAATGGCCCGATAATCCCTGCCACTGTCATGCACAGGAACAGGCCCAATATTGTATGCCTGTCGTCCCTTTTCTTTGCCGAATAAAACAGCACCACAGGCAGGAGAATCGTTATCACCAGCGAGCCGGGCATTTGGTCCAGCCAGAAATCACGCAGATGTGCTATTTTAAACACCAGCCAGGCAAAAGGATGATGGAGAAAAGATTGGAGGGTAAACCAGAAATAATCCGTAAACGTGAAAATGCCTTTGCCCGCGGCAGCGCGCGCATGGATGGCATTGCATAATTCAGCATCCACGTCACACCCCGCCAAGCCGCCGCCTTGAATATAAAACTGATAAGCAGGCGGCAGATTCTCCTTTTTCTCCCAGATGTAATACCAAGACGGGTTATCGGAGAAACTAATCCAATGCATATGATGAAAAATGCGGTACGGAAAAGTAACAATGTGATAGAAAAACATGGCCGCCGCAGTGACCGCAAGCCACGGCAAAGCGCGCAATCTTTGCAGAGAGAATGCTTTGGCATGCAATCCATCCCACACAACATATACAACCATTAAAGCCAGAATAAGGGTCATGATAATATCCGTCTGCGCCCGCATATAAGCAGACAAGGCAAAGCATATTCCTGCAATGCCCGCATGCACTAAATCCTTATCTTGCACACTGAGGAAAAGCGTTCCAATACCCAGCAGGAAAAAGGCGATGGAAAATGATTCGCTGAAAAACACACCAAAATGGAGCAGATAATCAAAGCAGCCACTTAGCAGCATGAGCAGGGGAAAGATGCCCGCAAGAAGCCTTTGCCGTCCGTCTTTCATCATAATATGGGCAAGCTGCGTACATACCATGGCCCATACTGCACAGTTTATCATCACAAGAATCAAAGCTACCGGCACATGGGGCGATATCCAGTATAACAAGGTCTGCAGGGCAACCATGCCGGGCGGCCATAAGGGCCAGACGGAAATATGCGTCCAGTCGCGCTGCTGCACTATATCTTTAGCGCGCGCGGCTATAAAAGCCGCATCGGCGCCATGCATGACATGAATAATATCTTCATTGGTGGCTGTTGGCCGCAATGCTTTCGGTTCGCAGGTAGAACCCGGCTGCACCAGCTGCGTGGCACAGGGATAATGCGGGGTAAGCTCGGTGCGCATGCCGTGAGGCAGGGACGCCAGCAACAATAGACCGAAATACCCAAGCCAGAGTAAAATACGCGCAAATATTTTATTGTCCGCAATCATAGAACACCGGAGAAAGAAAATTATTTTTTCTCTCCGACAAACTGCCTGAGTTCTTCAAGTATCTGGTTTCGCACCCCTTCGCGATCAGATGGCGATAAATCATAACGCCGCGCCAGCTCGGCATATTCATGGTCCTGCAGGGAGAAAGGTATCAATATTTCCTCCTGTATGCGCGCGGGCAAATCAATCACTTTGCGAATCAATTCCGAAAGCAGCAATTGATTGCGCTGCGCTTCATCAATAATGCGCGCCGCCAGTTGCGTGCCGCAGGCCAATACGTCCGGCGGGGCAAAAGACTGCGCTGGCGGATTCATGGGCTGAATGCGTCCGAATTTTCCATGCATCGGCGCTATATCCACGGCTTCCACCAAAGGCAGTATTTCCTGCGCAACAGGGAGTTCATGCACTTCAATATCCTGCACCAGCTCCATTTGCGGCAATGGAGCCGCTTCAGGCGCCGGCAGTGGCATATTCGGACGTTGCAGGCGCGTCATTTCGCCAATATCGGTTACGGGGCGGTACACGGTAGCATAGACATGCAATGTGCCATCTTCGTATTTTTCCGCCTCAAGCGCATAATTATTGGCCTCGTCAACCAGGAGCACATAATCGAATTTCTGCGACAGCCTGAAGCGATCCGACGATTTTCGCAGACGGTAATCACCTTCCAGAAGCCGTCCCTCCGTTGCCATCACCAGCGTATAGCGCTGCGCCAGCCATCCGCTTGGCGCGCCAAGCGTGCGGGCAGCCACATCGATGGATTCGCCTTCCTGCATGGCAAACCATAATTCAGGCAGGGAATCGACGAATAACGGCGAAAACCACAACGGCTTGATGGGCTGCGATAAAGCAAGATATGCCCCCGCCGACTCTTCACCGTCCGCCACAATCATATTGACGCTGGTATCTTCATATTCCAGGCGGTAGGCAAGGAAACTGTCATTATCAAACAGGTAGCTGTTGACCTCGGTGACCGGAAGGCGGCAGCCGCGGATATTTTTCTGCGGCATGAAGCCAAACCCCACCACGCAGCCTACATGCAGATCGGCGAGCTTTACGGTGCTGACAGGCTGCTTTTCTTTCAAGAGATTCTTCATGAGCCCAAACATATTTTATTGCCCCCCTTCAATCTGCTTTTACTGGTGCATAAATACGTACTTTATGGATGCGCCGCGGATCAGCATCAAGAATCTCAAACCGCGCTCCACTTGCATGCTCGATCATCTCCGATTTTTCCGGCACGCGCCCCAACTGATGGAAAATTAACCCGCCCAGCGTATCATATGAAGCGTCTTCGCCTTCGGGAAGGAATGACAGTTTTAACTCGGGTTCTAATTTTTTAATTAAGGTGCGGGCATCGACGTCGCATGTGCCTTGCGTGGTCCAGGAAAGTTCACCATCCTGCTCATCTTCATCATGTTCGTCCTGAATTTCACCGACGATCTTCTCAAATAAATCCTCAAGCGTGATGAGCCCGTCCGTGCCGCCATATTCATCAATGACAATGGCCATATGCACACCCGCCACGCGCATTTTAACAAGGAGGCTGATGAGCTTCATCGAAGGCGGAACGAACACCATCTCGCGCAGGATGAGCGCCATATTGAAAGGACTATCGCCGGAAAGCAGCGGCACCAGATCTTTAATATGCACGAAGCCCTTAATATTATCGAGCGTATCGTTATAGACAGGGATGCGCGTATGGCGATGCTGGGTGATGTCGGCTTTCAGATCATCCAGCGAGATATTATATTCCACCGCCTTGATATCGCTGCGCGGCGTCATGATATCTTTTACCGCCAGCTCGCCAAAGCTCAGTACGTTCTTGAGCATGTCCTGTTCTTCGCGTGGCAGCTGCTCGCCTTCTTCTTCATGCTCTTCAAGCACTTCTTCCAATGCTTCTTTCAACGAATTGTCATGACTCCTGTCGCGCAGGTTCATACGCAGCCAGCTTTTAAAGCGCTTGAGCAATCCGTCGCGATCGCTATCGATAAGCCGCGGCTTATCATTTTCTTCAGGCACAATTGGTTTGTTGGTCTTAAGCGATGCCTGCGCCATATTCAAACAGCCTTATAAGGGTTGGGAAATCCCATTTTACTAAGAATTTTTACCTCAAACGCTTCCATCTTTTCCGCCTCTTGCTCTTTTTCGTGATCATATCCTACCAGATGCAGACAGCCATGCACTACCAGATGCGCCGCATGACGTTCAAAACTTTTCTTCTGCGCGCCTGCTTCCTCTTTGACCGTTTCATACGCCAGTATTACATCGCCTAACTCACTCCCCTCGCCTGGAAAAGACAGCACATTTGTTGCTTTGTCTTTACCGCGATAAGTATGATTCAAATCACGCATAAACGCATCATCCGCAAGCACAATGGAAAGCGATCCCGCATGCTTATTACTAAGCGCCGCTTTTGACCACAATTCCATCTTCAGAGCATACCCTGGAATGGATTGCGACCAGCGGCCCGCGACGCGCATCACATTCACTTCCAATTTATTCCTGGTTTTGATTGATATTGCCGCCACGCTTCTTCCTCTCCCATTCATCATATGCCTGCACAATTTTTGCAGCTAAAGTGTGTCGCACCACATCCACATCGGAAAAGCGGATGCATTTGATGCCTTCGATATGCTCCACTTTCTTAATGGCGTCCTGCAGGCCCGATTTAATATCTTTAGGCAAATCGGTTTGCGACAAATCACCGGTGATCACCATGCGCGAATTCTCCCCCAGGCGCGTGAGGAACATTTTCATCTGCGTAGGCGTGGTGTTCTGCGCTTCATCAAGAATAACATAGGCATTGGATAGTGTGCGGCCGCGCATGAAGGCCAGCGGCGCCACTTCAATCTCACCGTTCTCAATGTGCTTTACCACGCGTTCCGCCGGCATCATGTCGTGAAGCGCATCATAGAGCGGACGCAGATAGGGATCGATTTTCTCCTTTAAATCGCCAGGCAGGAACCCAAGCTTTTCACCCGCCTCCACCGCCGGGCGCGAAAGGATAATACGGTCCACTTTCTGGGCGATGAAAAGCGAAACCGCCTGTGCTACTGCAAGATAAGTTTTACCGGTACCGGCTGGCCCAAGGGCAAATACCATGTCATGATTTGACAGTGCTTCGATATATTCTGCCTGTGCCTGCGAATAAGGCTGAATCGTTTTCTTTTGCGTTTTGATGCATACATCGGCTTTCAGCGGCAGCCGTGCCTGCTTGCCATTCGATTTGGCGGGCGTTGCCATACGGATGGCCGCATCCACCTGCGAAGAACTGATTTCGCCTTCATGCTCCAGCTTGTTATACAGCCCCTGGATAATATCGCGGCTGGTATGCACCGCATGGGATTCGCCGGTGAGCGCCAGCATATTGCCGCGCGACGTGGCAACCACGCCAAAACTTTTCTCGATCTTGGCAAGGTTTTTATCATCCTCCCCATAAAGCATTGGCAACAGCGCATTATTGGCGAACTGCAAACTGACCGATTCTGATTTCTTATCCAACGTGTTTCCTTTCAATGTGAGATTGTATCATGCCGGCGACGCTATTTTGATAGGCTTCGGTAATGGTCACATCGACAATTTGCCCTGCATACGCATGAGCACCTTGCACATGCACGGACTGCATATACGGGCTTTTGCCCAGTAATTGCCCGGCGAATTTTCCTTCGCGGTCCAATAATACCGGTACTGTTTTGCCCACGGATGCGCTATTAAATTGTATTTGCTGGCGAACAATCAGCGCCTGCAATTGGGCCAAGCGTTCCGTTTTCACGCCTTCAGGCACTTGCGCCTCATCCACTGCAGCCGGAGTGCCGGGACGCGGGCTGTACGTAAATGAATAGGCCTGCGCATATCCCACAGTTTCCACCAGCTTCAAGGTTGCCGCAAAATCAATATCGGTTTCGCCGGGAAAGCCGACAATAAAATCCGATGTGAATACGATATCAGGGCGCACCGCGCGTAATTTTTCTATTATGTTCAGATAAAAATCGACCTTATGCTTGCGGTTCATGCGCGCAAGTATCGCGTCCGAACCTGATTGCACCGGTAGATGCAGGCAAGGCATCAGCTTTTTCACTTTACCGTGCACGGCAATCAGATCGTCATCCATATCACGCGGGTGCGACGTCATGTAGCGAATGCGCTCCAACCCATCAATTTCAGCGAGCCGGCGAATGAGATTAGCAAATGTTCCCTCTTTGCCGTCCATCCCGATGCCGTGATAGGCGTTGACGTTCTGTCCCAGCAGCGTGATTTCAACAGCGCCCTGCGCCACTAATTTGCGCGCCTCGGCTTCGACTTCTTTTACGCTGCGCGAATATTCGGTGCCGCGCGTATAGGGCACGACGCAAAAAGTGCAGAATTTATCGCAGCCTTCCTGCACCGCGAGATAGGCCGAACGTCCCTGAGGCAGCGATTGTTCAGGCAGAAAATCAAATTTCGGCTCCACTGGAAAATCAAGCTCCACGATTCCGCCGCCGCCCCTTATAGCGCGCGTTACCATTTCCGGCAGCTGATGATAGGTCTGCGGGCCAAACACCATATCTACATAAGGCGCCCGCCGGAATATTTCTTCGCCTTCCGCCTGCCCCACACAACCGCCAACGGCAATCAGCATCTTCCCGCCTGCTTCCTCTTTGGCGCTGCGCGCTTTGCGCACACGGCCTAAATCGGAATAGACTTTCTCTTCGGCTCTTTCACGAATATGGCAGGTATTGAGGATAACCAGATCGGCGTCTTCGGCCTCATCCGCCAGCTTATAGCCCAGCGGCGCCATTACATCGGCCATGCGCGCAGAATCATAGACATTCATCTGGCAGCCATAGGTCTTGATATATAGCTTTTTGCTCAAGGACAGGAGGGCTTTAGGGGGTTAAACCGGATATGCATATAGTCAGGATACAATAACTTACCCAATCACGTCAATCTTCGCGGCCAGTATAAAATCATTTTCATGGAGACCGCCAACAGCATGGGTCTGCAAGCGAATTGTGACGTAACCCCAGCCAAGCGCAATATCCGGATGATGATTCTGCGTTTCCGCTATTTTTCCGACTTCATTCGTAAAGTGAAGAGCCTGGGCAAAGTTTTTGAATGTATAGGTTTTTTCAAGCCATGTATTATTCTGGACCAGCTTCCAGCCGGGCAAATTCTCAAGCAAAGCCTGAGCCTCTTTAGGCTCAAGCGCTTTTGCATCCTTACGGCAGGGCACACAATGTTTTTGGGATAAGGTCATACATCCATTTCTAGCATCAATCCGTTTGCCCATCCAGTAAAACCTGCTAGTAGGATAATCATGATTATTCTTGCTATCGATACTTCACTGGGTCCCTGCTCTGCCGCTATTTATAAAGACGGCAACATTCTGGCTGAAGACCAGAACCGTGAACCAGGCCAGCAATCGCGGGTATTAGTGCCGATGCTGGAATCGCTCCTTGCCCAAACAAAACTACGCTACTCTGATTGCGACGCCATTGCTTCTACCATTGGCCCTGGCGGCTTCACCGGCATCCGCACCGGGCTTGCCACTGCGCGCACCATAGCGCTTGCACTTGATAAGCCGCTTATTGGCCTGACTACGCTTGAAGTCATAGCGCATGCCTCGGGCATTTCCGGTGACGTGCTTGCCGTCATCGATGCTTACCGCGAGCAATGGTATGTGCAGCGTTTCCGCATGAACGGCGCGGCCGCTGCACAATCCGATCCGCTGCTGCTGGACGCCAAGGGCCTTAAAGCCCTCTCGCACGGAGCCAAAATTGTGGAAACTGCGCCGACTGCGCGCGGACTTGCGGCACTGGCTTATGAGAAATGGATGCGTGGCGAGCGCATTTTTACGAATTCCCCTCTTTACATCCGCGAGCCGGATGCCAAACTACCGCTGAAAGAAAACCTGCTATCCTGATTCCTATCAATGGAGATTCCCATGCGTAAAATACTATTGCTCGTTTCTGCATTATTGCTTGCCGCCTGCCAGAGCACTCCTGTTCAGCCCCCCGTGGAACCCATAAAGTTCATCTCCGCACCTTATGCGCTTAAAGTAGCAACCATCAATATAACGGAAGACTTCACGACAACGCACCACACGCCGCATGTAGAATACCAGTTTGAAACACCTCCTGACCAAGCGATGAAAGACTGGGCAACCTCGCGCCTTGTCGCTGCAGGCCAGCAAAACAGGCTGGAGGTTGATATTATTGACGCCAGTGTCATTCGCACCAATATTCCCAAGCAAAAAACCGGTATAGAAGGATTCTTCACCAAGGAACAGACTGAAGAATATGAAGGCACGCTGGAAGTCACCCTGAAAATCTATGATAACCGTAAAATACTGCCGGTTGCCAATGCCCATGTCACCGCCCATCAGACACTGACCTTGCGCGAAGACGCAAATTTGTTGGACCGCAAAGCGTTATACCAGCAGATGACATTTAACCTCATGCAGCAGATTGACACTGAGCTTGATAAAAATATCCGCCAGTATTTTGCTAACTATCTTCTGTAAACATAGCCATGGAGATATACCTGCCCATTGCTGAGATGTCGGTCAATATTCTGGGTATCCTGGCGCTGGGCGTGGTTACGGGTATTTTTTCAGGCATGTTTGGCGTTGGCGGCGGCTTCCTTACCACCCCGTTCCTCATGTTTATAGGCATTCCGCCCGCCGTAGCGGTGGCAAGTTCCGCCAACCAGATTGTAGCGTCATCCCTTACCGGCTTTCTTGCCCATCACCGCAAGGGCAATGTCGATTTCCATATAGGGGTGTTACTGCTGCTTGGCGGTCTGATGGGCTCATCATCGGGAGTGTGGCTGTTCACCGTACTTAAAAAAATAGGCCAGATAGATCTCACCATCTCGCTGCTTTACGTCACGCTTCTGGGTTCTATTGGCACGGTGATGGCCATGGAAAGTTTCCGTACACTCAAACATACGGAACAACAGATTACTCCGGCTGTCGTCACCCGTTTTGCATTTTTTGCGCGCCTGCCATTTATTATCGATTTTCCGCGCAGCAAACTCCGCTTAAGCGCTTTACTCCCCCTTGGTATAGGATTCATCGCCGGCGCGCTTGTGTCGCTTCTGGGCGTCGGCGGCGGATTCTTCATGATTCCCGCTATGATTTATTTTCTCGGCATGCCTACATCCATGGTGATTGGCACATCCCTCTTCCAGATTATTTTTATTACCGCCAACGTTACCTTCCTGCAGGCCGTTACTATACATACAGTGGATATTATCCTCGCAGTATTATTGATTTCAGGATCAGTAGTAGGTGCGCAAATAGGCACACAGATGGGCTCGCGCCTGCCCGCCGCTAAATTGCGGGCGCTCTTGGCTATTATCGTACTGACTGTCGCGCTGAAGCTTGCTTATGATTTATTTGCCAAGCCGCAGGATATATACAGCGTGACGGTAAGCAGCCTATGAGGAGTGCGCGCCTGTTTTTCCTGGCACTGTTATGCCTGGTGCTTTTTTCACCCGCAACGTATGCAAAGCCTCTTGTCGCCGATCTGTCGCAGTACCGCATTGAAATTGACTCAAGCTTTACCGGCACCCGCCTGCTGCTGTTTGGCGCGCGCAATGATATTGGCGACATCGTAATAGTGGTGCGCGGCCCCAACCGGCAGTTTGTGGTACGCAGAAAAGAACGCGTGGCGGGCCTTTGGGTTAATCGCAAGCAGCAGCATTTCGACAATGTGCCGACATTCTATACGCTTGCTGCCAGCAAATCGTTTCAGGATATGCATGCGAGCCCCTTATTCGCATCGCTGCGCATCGGCTTGCAGGAAGCGGTGACAGGCAATGACAAAAATGACGACACCAGCTTTGTTGACGCGCTTATTCATTCGCAGCAATCCCAGCGCCTTTATTCACAGAACGTGCAGAAAGTTTCCTTCATGGGGGAATCGCTGTTTAAATTTGTGATTCCTTTTCCCGATAATATTCCCGGCGGAGATTATGTGGCCGATATCTATCTTTTCAATGACGGGCAGCTCTCAAGTATGCAGTCCATTCCGCTGCATGTTGAAAAAATAGGATTTGATGCATTCATCTCCGACTTTGCCTATTCGCATTCCGTTTTTTACGGCTTTTTCGCCATCTTGCTTGCGCTCTTCATTGGATGGGGCGCCAGTTCATTAATGCAGAAGTTATAAGGAGGACATACTATGGAAACAGCAGGTAAATATCTGGTCTGCATGGATGGAAGCGACGCCTCACGTATCGCCCTCTATTTTGCGTGCAAAAAAGCGCTCAAACGCGGCGGCGTTGTTGAGCTCCTGCATATTATCCCCCCGCCCGATACGCAGAACCTGTTTGGCGTCATGGATAAAATGCGCCAGGAGCAGCAGCAAGAAGCAGAAATACTGATAAAATCCCTAAGCGAATCGGCCTTTCAATATACGGGCGTTACCCCCACCACCCAGATTCGTGAAGGCAGGCTGGGAGAGGAAATCATTAATGCCACCCTGGAAGACAGCAATGTGAACATGGTGGTGCTGGGCGTTTCCCCCAAAGCCGCCAATAAAAGCGGCCTGATTCACTGGCTCTCGGAAAAACTAGGGGATCGTCTGCTTATCCCACTTATGCTTGTGCCCGGCAATCTCACCGACCTGCAGATGGACGAATTAAGCTAGAAAATCAGCATTTCCGTCACAATTCTGTAACAGAAATTGTGTAATATGGGAGATGTAGAAGAGCAACAAGAAAGCCTCCCGATGAGCGTCTATCGTTTTGGTGAACAGTCGATCATTAGTGAAATTGTCATGCGGCGTTCCGCAGGCGGGGGCAGGCGCGCATATCTTCTTACCAATAAAACACTGGATGCCGACCAGGTTCAACAGATACACAATACTGTGACGGAAAACGGCTGGCAGTATGTTGCTACCGAATTTGAAGGCCGCCCGGCACTGGAGATACGCGGCGTGGGCAAAATAGATAAGCTGGAATCGGCATTAAGCGATGGCCATTTTATCAGCGGCGGCTATAACGTCAGCACATCCGACGATACTAAATATTCCACGAAGGAAAAACTGAAGGCAAACATGCTGATGCTTTCAGGAGTGCTCAATGTGCTCGCCGATATTGGCTTTATCGCATATGGCCAGATCAAACATCAGCTTAAACCTGAAAAGCAACAATGGGAAGACAGGGCGGCAGGCATTGCCTATTTCACCGGAAGCTCAATTCTTGCGTTGGGCGGCCATGGCGATAAATCCGATCATCATATACGCGAAATATCCATAAAATTATGTGAAAAATTCCAGCAGCAAGGAATGACACTTCCGCCGGACTGCGCCGCACAATCCTTTACCATTGCGCCCAAGCGCAATATGTTTGGCCATATCTACAATGCCTTACAGAAACGCCCTGCGGAGATCGGCAATAGCATTACCGGAACGGCAGGCGCTCTTATTGTCCTGGGCGCACAAAAATCAGAGGACAAATACACCAGAATTACCGATAGCATACTGGGTGCTGCAACTATGACCGGTGGTTTTGGTTCAGCCTTTGTGAAAGAGAAAGCGCCCGATCCTAAACATCCCTCTTCCATAGGGTCATGGAAATGGATTCAGGAACGTCCCAACCGCCTTGCCGGTTATGGCTATATGGTAAGCAGTTTTGCGCATGGGATTGAAACCATACGCAATATGGCTACTGCTAAATCACAATATCCCAACCCCAAAGAGACAAAACTGGCCTACCTGGCCTATGGGTTGCGGGGACTATTTACTATATTTAATTTAGCGGCAGAAGTTGCTATGGTGCTTGCTTCCAAAGGCAATGGCAAAGGTGTAAAAAGCGACTCAAGCATTGATGACACCGCTTTCGCTATCGTGGCAGACGCCATCGTCAGGCAGCCCAAGGAAAAACAGGAGCATTTAATTACCGACCTAAGCCATAATTTCCTGGCCAACCCGGAGGTATTAGGGGGTGACGCCGCTGCAATAGAGGCCTCGCTGCGCGAACGCATCAATAAAATTGAGCATAATCAGTGGTCTAATACCCAAAAAACGGTTGCGCCTGAGCCGGAAACCAAGACGGAAGCCAGCAAACCCGCCCTCACATTTAACTGGCAGCAGAAATTTAATGCCCAGCAAGCCGCTCCCACCCTCGCCCACGCGATATAATGTTTTTTAGCAAACCGTAATAATATCTTAACATTTTTCTGTTATTATAACTGCATAACCTGAGACAGGAAAAGATCGTATATATGGCGTCAGCTACTTTAGATAATAAAGATACTTTGACTGGTACACTAACCAGTGAGCAGGCAGCTATTGTTAAAAATCTTTTAATAGGAGACAAACTCACTGTCATCGATCATGCCGATGCACTTACCTTGGCAGCAGCATCGGGTGAATTAGCAAGTGCATTTGAAGCCGCAAAAACTGTAAATACTTCTGGTATATCTTTATCTGCTGATGAACCTAGGACGGATGCTCCCAAAAACTGGCAAAGTTTAGTGTCCGGCACTATTATCGGAGATATAGATACTGACCATAAAGATTCAACCTCTCCTTCTGAATCATTAGATATTATTGCTGGTAAACTGAAAAAGGGCGGAGTCGAGGAAAGTAAAAACGAAGAGCACCCCAATACTAAAAAAATTCTTGATGAAGATCAGCAAACACGCAACGTATTATTAGAGACACTGAAAGAAGAGATAAGAGATGCACGCTCAAGCACCTCTCTAGTTCTTGATGCCGTAACTGAGGTACTGGAACAAAATGTCAGCACTGAAATATTACGTAGAACAGCACAACAACTCGGCGCCGAAGAAGGAAGAGGATTAATCCCTGGAAGTGCTGGCATGCCAGTCGATGTTCAATCAACAGATGCACAGAACCTGCCAAAAAACAAAAAGTCTGGCGATCTTGATCTCGGCTATACTCCTGATTAAACCTTGAAGAATCAGCCTCCTAATTTGGTATGCCCGCCGCGTGTGATTTTTCCATCATCGAGCTTTCAGCCATTCTTCCCTCACCCAACGCAAAATCATATTCATAACATGTGTGCCCATCATGAGGATGGCGGCAGAAATAAGGCTCCGTGAAAGATGCATCCTGCCAGATGCCGCGTCCCGCCGCCTTTGCCTGCAATTCTTCCCTCGCATATCTTTCGCTGAAATGGTGATAGGCTATCGCCTGCCCGCTTTCGACCATTGCCGCATTGAGATCACGATTGCCCGCATAACACACCCCCAGCAAGCGGCGATATTTGTCGCGGCCGCTGATAGCGCATTGCACCTCATCATCCCCCGCCATCTGCCGCAAAGCATCGCGCGCAGCAATGCCACAGGGCCAGAATCTGTTTTCTTTATTCTTGCAGGCCTGATTAATCTCCGGCGCATCTATGCGCACTTCCACCTTGCCAAAGAAAATCGAATCCCCGTCATATACGCGCGCTTTACCCATGAGCATAGCTACGGTTTCCGGTGAAGTGCGCATAGCATGAAAGGACGACGCCTGTATGCAGGAGGCTAAATGCCCACATAATATAAAAGCTATCAGTACAGTATATTTTATACGGCGATTCATTACCGTATTATAAACTACCTTAGGTTGTATTACAACTTATAGTATTATTACTTACACATAGCAAGTCACCCCGCATTCATTGCGGGGTCTCCTTCACAGCGGAGATGCCGCAACAGGTGCGGCATGACAAAAACGGACAAGCTCGTCTGCTATTTAACTTTTCAGGATGACGGGAAAACGGCCATACAACAACGCCTAACAGCTTCAAATACAACCCTCAATTTACAACCTATAGGGGATTAATAATCCTTATTAACCGGGCTATAAACATATTTATAAAATACCGCTTGCCTTTCTTGTTAAGAATGATTATCAATTGCCAATAATTGAGAATAGTTCGCAATTGCAAATACAATTAATCCATCAAGGGGCATCATTATGAAACGCACTTCACTCCTTTCAGCCATTGCTTTTATGGCAATCACATTGGGAGCGGTTACCGCACAGGCCGGAGATTATGTTATTACTCTTAAGGACGACAGTTTTTCTCCCGCAACACTCAGCCTGCCCGCCAATCAAAAAATAGAGCTGACGGTAAAGAATATGAATACATCGCCTGCGGAATTTGAGAGCAGCGATCTGAACCGCGAAAAAGTTGTTGGCGCCAACAGCGAGATCACTGTCTTTGTAGGCCCGCTCGATGCCGGCACCTATACCTACTTCAATGATTTCCATCGTGAAACCACGGGCACCATCGTCGTAAAATAATATTTCATTCAAGGATTTTCTATGTTATCGACTGCTATTATTATCTTCAGGGAGATTCTGGAGATCGCTATGATTTTGGGTGTAGTTCTGGCTGCAACGCGCGGCCTGCCGGGGCGCGCCGTATGGATAATCAGCGGCTTTGGAAGCGGGCTCGCAGGCGCTGGAATCGTGGCATTATTTGCCGGAGCCATATCCAATGCCGCATCCGGCATGGGGCAGGAATTCTTCAATGCCATCATTCTTTTTACCGCCGCCATTGTTATCGGCTGGACTGCAATATGGATGCGCACGCATGCCCGCGAGATGGTCAGTCAAATCAGGCAGGTGGGACAGGATATTGCCACAGGCAAATTGCCGGGCTTCTCTCTCTCCATCATCATCGGGCTTGCAATATTGCGTGAAGGCTCCGAAATAGTCCTCTTTATTTACGGCATGATTCTTTCAGGCCAGAGCGCCGCCTCCATCACCATAGGTAGCATCATAGGCGTTGTGCTGGGCACCATTGCCGGTACCATGCTTTATTTGGGCCTTATCAAAATGTCGGCAAGGATGATGCTCAAGGTCACTGGCTGGCTGCTTGTCCTGCTGGTTGCAGGCCTTAGCTCGCAAGGGGCCGGAAATTTATCCGCCGCCGGGTATTTTTCAAGCCTTTCCGCAACAGTGTGGAACACTTCATGGCTGCTATCGGAAGATAGCGTTGTCGGTAAGGCGCTGCACAGTTTGATTGGCTATACTGCACGCCCCAACGTTATTGAGGTTCTCTTTTATCTGGGCACACTTCTGGGGATGGTTTCCATCATGGCCATTACGAGCAGACGCAAGGAAATTGCTGCCGTGGCTGCGGTTATTGTACTGGCACTCATTGCCCAGCCTGAGAATGCCAATGCGCTTGATGAAATCTATTCTCCGAACGTTGAGCAGGGAGAACTGTCCGTGGAGTATAACGGCAGCCGCACTTTCGATGCCAATCCGGCTAAAAACAATAGCCAGGAACAGGAAGTCGCTTTTGAATACGGCATCAATTCCCGCTGGGAAGTCGAAGTCAGCGGCGGCTTTGAGAAAAATCCCGATGAAACATTTACATTTAATGATCTTGAACTCGAAAACCGCTTCCAGTTTTTTGAGGCGGGAGAATACTGGATGGATTCCGGGTTTCTGGTTGCCTATGACCATGCCATTCACCAGGGCGATGCCGATACATTGGAAACCAAATTGCTGCTGCAAAAAGATATCGGCAGGATAACCACCACTGCCAATATCGGATTTGAGCAGGAAGTAGGCGTGAATGCTGCCGGCGGTCCGGATTACGTTTTCCTGTGGAACACGCGCTACCGCTATAATGAATATTTTCAGCCCGGCATTGAAATCCAGAGCGACTTAGGACAAGACAGCGAACTCAGGCACTGGAATGACCAAGAACATTACATCGGCCCCGCCGTGTATGGGCGCCTGTTTGGCCATCTCAATTATCAGGCGGGCTATTATGTGGGTGTCAGCGACGGCGCCGCATCCAACGCCGCGCGTATTCTGGTAGAATACGAAATGCATTTCTAGAATAATTCTAATTAAAAACTGTCATTCCCGCGAAGGCGGGGATGTCTCTAACAGTTTGCCGTGTTGATATAAAGATTCCCGCCTTCGCGGGAATGATGGCATGATGGGGAATGGCTATAGAATTTAACCCAGTGCCTTAACCAGCTCTTCAGTGACTTTCTTGGCATCGCCGAATAACATCATCGTGTTATCCTGGTAGAAGAGCGCATTCTCGATGCCTGCGTAACCTGCATTCATGCTGCGTTTAACGAATATAACTGTTTTTGCGCTTGCAACATCGAGCACCGGCATGCCGAAAATCGGGCTGCCAGGATCATTCTTCGCCGCCGGGTTTGTGACATCGTTGGCACCAATCACGTAAGCCACGTCGGCGGTGGAAAATTCGCGGTTGATATCATCGAGCTCAAACACCTGATCGTAAGGCACATTAGCTTCAGCGAGCAGCACATTCATATGTCCGGGCATGCGGCCTGCTACCGGATGAATGGCATAGCGCACCGTCACTCCTTCTTTCTCAAGAACGGATGCCATTTCACGCACCGCATGCTGGGCCTGGGCTACCGCCATGCCATAACCGGGCACAATAATCACTGAAGAGGCGTTCTTGAGCAGGAATGCAGCGTCTTCGCTGCTGCCCACTTTGACCGGACGATCCTCTTTCTGGCCGGTTGCAGCACTTGCAGGCGCGCTGCCAAATCCACCCAGGATTACATTAATGATGGAGCGGTTCATCGCCTTGCACATGATATAAGAAAGAATTGCGCCGCTCGCGCCAATCAACGCACCGGCAATAATGAGCAGCGGATTGCCGAGCGTAAAGCCTATGCCTGCCGCCGCCCAGCCTGAATAGGAGTTAAGCATGGAGACAACCACCGGCATGTCGGCGCCGCCGATGGGGATAATAAGCAGGAACCCTATAATAAAAGCGCAGGCCGTCATGCAAAGGAACATCGCCTGTGATTCACTCATGCAGAACATCACCAGCAATGCAAGAATGCCAAGCAGCAATATTGCGTTAAGCAAATGCTGACCTTTAAACCGCACCGGCGTACCGGAAACCAATCCCTGTAACTTAGCAAAAGCGACTACGGATCCGGAAAAGGTGATGGCGCCAATCACCGCGCCAAGGCTCATTTCAATCAGGCTGGAGAAGTGAATGCTTCCCGCAGTCCCGATGCCGTAATTCTCCGGCGACCATAAAGCAGCCGTCGCAATCAGCACGGCGGCAAACCCCACCAGTGAGTGAAACGCCGCCACAAGCTGAGGCATGGATGTCATGGCAATACGCCGTGCAATCAATACTCCTATGGTTCCACCTATCGCAATGCCCGCCGCTATCCAGCCATAGGCCGTAACCCCTGGAAGGCTAAGCGTTACTGTAATGGCAAGCGCCATCCCCATGATGCCGTAAAGATTGCCGCGCCGTGCGGTGTCCGGCGAAGAAAGGCCGCGCAGCGTCAGAATAAAGCAAACCGCAGCTATGAGATAAAGATACGCAATTACGCCGGTCATGTGTTACACAGAGGGCTTCGCAGAGCGCTTTGCATACATACAGCCAACCAGTGCCAGTACACATCCGACGATGATACCTTCCATAATGCCCCTGATAAGCCAGCATTCTGCCAAATCCAGAGAGATAGGAAGATAGGGATAATTTCCGAACTGGACCAATCCCATCAGCAGGCCTGTGGCAAGGCCAAAACGTAGCCCTTCGCCAATGCCTTTATTTTCAAAATGCTGGAAGAATATCCAGGTAAGGACAAAGCTCAACCCAACCTGCTTGGCAATTTCCCAGGGGAAGTTGCGTAACATTTCCACTTCCGAGCGCCATAAAGAAGAAGCCTCGTAGGTGGGCATCAATATCATGCTGTGGTAAAAAAGATCAAAAGCAAAAAGCGGAAGAAACGCCACAAGCGATGCCACCAGAAGTCGCCCGTCGCATTGAGCTATACATTTGCTGAATGAACATTCTTTATTATTTTCCATGCGTATCTCCTTTAGGTGGAATGAAAGAAACCTTTTTCTTGAACATACTTAACATGCGCTGCGTTACAATGAAACCGCCAAAAATATTTATCGATGCCAGCGTAACCGCTGCAAAGCCAAGCCATGTGGAAACGCTGCCCTCCCCCGGACCTATGGCAATGATAGCACCCACAATAATAATGCCCGAGACCGCATTAGTAACAGCCATAAGTGGTGTATGCAGAGCGGGAGTTACGCGCCACACAACATAATAGCCTACAAAGCAGGCAAGTACAAACACTGTAAGGCCAAAGACAAAAGGATCAATCACTGCATGGGTAGTCACGCTCGTTATCATAGAACCTCTTTTAAGCTGCTGTTTAATTTAATTATTTAAACTGGCTGTGCACAATGCTTCCCTGATGCGTAAGCAATGTACCCTTCACCAGTTCATCTTCCAAGTTAATGGCTAGCTGTTTCTCTTTAGTAAATAAAGTGTTAATAAAGTTACTGAGATTGCGCGCATAAAGTGATGTCGCATCTGTTGCCACACGGCTGGGCATATTGGTGTGTCCCACAATGGTTACGCCGCCGGCAACCACAACTTCATCCGGTTTTGAAAGCGGGCAATTGCCGCCCGATGCCACCGCCAGATCAACAATGACCGCACCCGGCTTCATGTCTTTGACCATTGCCTCAGTAATAAGTATTGGCGCCGCTTTACCGGGAATGAGTGCGGTGCAGATGGCAACATCCATCTTGGCAAGCGTTTCATGAATCAGCGCGGACTGCTTGCGTTTATAGTCCTCACTCATTTCCTTGGCATAGCCGCCCTTGGTCTCCGCCGACTCTTCTGAAGGCACTTCAATAAATTTTGCGCCCAGGCTTTGCACCTGCTCTTTAACCGCAGGGCGAACATCAAATGCAGACACCACAGCGCCCAAACGTTTCGCCGTTGCGATGGCCTGTAATCCCGCTACTCCGGCGCCCAGCACCAACACTTTGGCGGGAGGCACGGTTCCGGCAGCCGTCATCATCATGGGCGTGGCTTTGCCAAGGGTTGCAACCGCATCAATCACGGCACGGTAGCCGGCGAGATTGGCTTGCGACGACAGCACATCCATCGACTGAGCGCGCGAAATGCGCGGCATCAGCTCCATGGCAAATGCGGTGATATTGTGCTTGGCAAGCGCATCTAACAGCGCGCGGTTATTATAGGGTGATAATGTCCCGATAAGAAGCACGCCCTCAGAAAGCTTTTCTATAATACCTGCCGGCGGCGCATTAACGCACAGCACTATCTGCGCACCCTGCAATGTTTCAGCCGCGTCTGATTTTACCTGCGCCCCTGCTTCAGTAAATGCTGCATCGGAAATGCCTGAGCCAACCCCTGCCCCAGCCTCAATCTGTATGTTGATGCCAAGGGTCATAAGTTTTTTGACGGAATCCAATGACACGGCAACGCGCCGCTCATGCGGATCGGTTTCTTTAAGTACTGAGAGAATAATCATGGGGTGATTTGGCCTGCATAAAGCATTATTGTCAATCGTAACTTATTTATATGGCAACCCCAAATGTTCTTCGATTTCATTTAATTTGAGACGCAATAGACTAGGTGCAGCGGTAATAGGTATTCTTGCAATTTCCGTAATCTCTTTAACCCCATTTAAGATGACAGGATGATTTTCTGCATATTGTGCTGCCTCAACCTTGGTCTCTGGTATTCCCACCTTTTTATTAGCTTCTTCAAGCTTCCTATGGAATTCTCTACCAAACTCAGTTCCTTCTTCCAATTGTTCTAAAGAGTCAGGAATATGTGATGGAAATGCAAGCACATCAACTAAACTTAAGCGGTCGCCTTTGAGCATGATATTGCCCTTGCTAAAATCCACTGAGTATCCATGCTCATTAAGATATTTTATATCCCGTAAAAAGATGACAAAACTTTGCAACGGCAAATTTGCTATTTCTTGTCTTGCTTCAAGTACGCCTAAATATGGATCATCCGGATGTGCATCTACTCTTTCTTTATAAAGCATGGCCAAAGACTTCTGGCCGTTTTTGAGAACAATCTGAACTTCTTCCTCAATGTCTCCTATTTCCAAGACCGGCTGACCAAAATTATGCCGCAGGCCGTAATCCACCGGAGTCAGACTGGAGGTATTGCTGAGTCTTGCCTTAAAGGTTCCGCCTCCTTGAAATGAGATACCCCTAATCCGGAGCAAGTAATCTTTAAATGGATCGGGCAATGGGAAAATGCGTCCCGAATGCGACTTGGCAAGAGACTCACCCGTTGCTGCCTCAGCAAGCATATCGTAAATTGTACCATGGGGCATATTCCCATCGTACTCTTTATAGGTTTAAAAATTATTAATAATACAAACCGCGGCGATATGTAAGCGATTGATTTTATGCCTCAATGCTGGCGACGCTTTCGTGAATGCGTTTCTTATCGAGATACATCGCCTTATCGGCATTGGCGAGCGCGGTTTCTGCATCATCGCCTTTTTTGACTTCATAAGCGCCGAACGCCGCCGTGAGAAAAAGGCGTTTATTGGCCCAGATAAATTCACTGTCCGCCAGCCGCCTGACAATTTTGCGGCCGCGCTCACGGGCAGTATCAAAATGTGCATAATACATAATTACGGCAAATTCATCCCCCGACAGGCGCGCTACAAAATCGGAACCGCGCGATGAATCAATGAGCAATTTCGCTACATGGCGAATTGCCGCATCCCCTGCCCCATGGCCATAAGTATCATTGATATTTTTGAAGCCGTTTAAATCAAAATAGAGAATCGTGCAGGGATGGCCATAACGGCCATGCATGGCAACCGCCCAATTAAGACGGCGCAGAAACGCGCGGCGGTTAGGCACCGGCGCCAGGCAATCCACATCGGCAAGACGCTCAAGCTCGGCAAAATTATTCTTTACTTGCGCCAATTCACCCGCCTGATCATCAAGCTTCTCAAGCAGCGCCGAAACCGCAAGCAGTACGGATTCAGTCATTTCCTTCTGTGGAATGCCAAGCATCTTCATGCGTTCAGCCAATAGTATTTTTTCCGGCGCCGAAGGAGCAGGCATAGGAAAAACTTCAGGCTTGGCTTGCGTCGCTTTATCGGTTTTGCTTTTTGCCATTGCTCTACCCCCTGCTAAAAACACCTGCTAATCTGCGGTATTCATAGCATTTTTCCTGTCCAATTAAAAGGCTAGAATTAACCCTATAGCCCCTTTACTGTTACCTAAGTCAAACTATAAAGCCCATTGCCTCTAACTATTTGCAAGAAATGCACAGAAAAAGCCCTGTAGGACTCATTATCATTGGCAGCCTTAAACTGGCAAGCGCTTCATTGCTGGCCGCCGTCGGCTTTGGCATTTTCCATATGGTAAGCGATATCGGGCTCGTGCTTGATCATTATGTAAGAATGCTGCATCTCGATCCGGCCAATAAATGGATTACTGAAACAATTGCAAAAATAACGGGGATTGAACCCAGGCAGCTAAGAACCATCGGCGCCGTCACTTTTTTCTATGCATTGCTCTATGTGATTGAAGGCGTAGGGCTTCTGCTTGCGCGCCACTGGGCGGAATATTTAACCATTATTGTTACCGGATCGCTATTGCCCGTAGAAATATACGAAATCATCCACAGGACGACTCTGATAAAAATTACCGTGCTGATTATCAATGTATGTATTTTGGTGTATCTTATTCGCCAGCTGAAAAGGGATAAGAGGATGGAAACACTAAATCTCTAAATCACCCCTAAGCGCTCTATCCTTTATATCTTTTATAGCCCCTTCTTCAAAACGATTCCTATGTCCATTCTTGCCATATAAATGACCGTACCCATTTTTAGAACAATGCATACGATGCAAAGTATTTTTTGCCATACGCGTAGCGCTATTAAATGCAGGAAGCCCGGTGCTGACTGTTATTTCCTCACCTAATACAGGGCTTACTTGCTGGCTGCGCAATTTACTCTGGACAACACTCATAGCCGCTTCAGCACAATGCTCATAGACGGCAGACCAAAGCAACTCTTTAGCCTCTTCATGATCTGCATTTTCATATTGTTTATATTTGCCATCATCTACAGTACCTATGCTATTTCTTGATTCCTCTATTATTTCCTTTTTATTCCTTTTTAGTTCGCTGTTGTAGATTTCTTGGGGAGCTTCTCTACGGGTATATTTTTTAAGTACAAATCTCGCCAATCGATGTTCTGCATCTTTTGCAGTTTCTCCGTGGGGATTCTCTTTATCCGGCAGCTTAGGAGCGCCTATATTTATCATGCCTAAATAAGCAGTTAAAAACTCACCAAACGCGGTATTATCATATCCCAGCGTGTTAACATCTTTTCCCATCTCCATCGGAATATCAATGGGCTGAGTTCCATATTTAGTGACAATCGCCGCTTTGCCTTCGGTTCCAATCGTAACAAAGGCCACCGGTGTTCGCTCAGGATTATCTAAATGCTTGCCGTGCTCATTATCCCAATGCAAGAATTGTTTCTGCAGCCAATCTAGCCCTTGTTGAGGATTAGCCGCATCCGTGCCGCTAATATCCGAAAGCTTTTTAGCATCAGCCGTAATAACATTGGCGCGTTTTATATAATTTTGAAGCGATGTTCTTTCCTCATCCTCACTCATCTCTTCATTGCCAAAATGCGCGTGATTGGGCATAGACAACCAGAATTCCCTGCCACGTGCCAATTCCATCATGTGATTAGGAATAGATGTGCCAAACTTTGGCAATAATGCCGCATTCATATACACGATATGACTATCGTGCGCAGCCTTCTTCACGGCTTCTAAAGTGATATCTTTGTCTGTGAGCACCTCTTTAGCATTACCCCGATAAGTAAAAATAAGCGGATCACGGTTACCGGGCATTTTAATAATATAGGAAACCCCCATCTCAGGGGTAATATCCTTGTTAGGTTGCGGCTTCAACGCATTGATATTAGCTCGTTCCATATCCTGCAAGGCGATGGAGCTCAATGCATCTTCTCCGGAAATATTGCTTAGAAAATTTACATCCACACTTCTGTGACCGTGATTGCGCACTATAGTCCTAATAACGTTGGCGGTGCTGCCTCCCAAAGAAATTCCCATCGTAGCCGCCGCAAACTCTTTTTGAAGCGCTTCGCTTTCTTCACGATTAATTTCAAGTTTTGTAGTATCGGCTGATTGAGCCTGCTCAATCAGCCTATGCAATGCGGGAGCATTCTTCTGTCTCCACTCGGGATTATCTAGCTCTACGCCCTCAGGTTGCTTGCCCGAATCAACAATGACGTTGGTGTAGACTTCATCGGCGGTAAAAACTTTTAATTCCATGACTAAATTCCTGGCACCTATATTTTTAGTATATGCCAGTCAGTATTGCAGAAAATGGTGAATTATTTATTAACTTATAGAGTGAGGTCTCTATCACCAGGAAACAACTAAGATTTCCGCGGCTGCTGGCCGTGCAGGAACACTTTTACCACATAGCGTATAATCTCGTCTTTTTTCTTAGGCCCCACCCTTTTCTTAAGGCCCAGCAAGCATTTCATCTGGGTGCGGTTGCTCAGCATCCCCAGAAATACAATCGCCGCCATTTCCGCGTCCGGCACATAAAGCACCCGTTTAGCATGGAGTTTCTTCAGATAATCCGCCAATACGGCAGTTGAACGTTTGGGTCCGGATTCATAAAACAGCTTTCCCAGCTCCGGGAATTGCTGCGCTTCGGTCAGAGCCGTGCGGTATATATTGATGGCATCGGGCTCTAATATAACATCCAGAAATTGATGGCCGATGGACGTAAGCGTCTGCTCAACGCTTTGCCCCTCGCGCAATGTCTCCTGCAGCTGGCTAAACAGCATCTGGCAGCGGCTTTGCATCACGGCGGTAAAGAGCGCTTTTTTATCTTTGAAATAATGGTACAGCGTCGGCTTTGAAACCGGCACCGCTTGCGCAAGCGCGTCCATGCTGACTTCGCTGTAGCCCAGCGTCATGAACATCTTGCCCGCAGTCTTTAATATCTGCAGGCGCTTGGCACTGTTTTCAGGGTCCTGCTTCTTTCGGCCCATATATATCTCCACCCCTTATACCATTTTTATTAGCAATTGGTTTTGACAAATCATAGAATGTATTTTATACTACACTACACAGTTTAGTTTATCAAATGGTATTTTATTTATGCCCCCCGCCTCCACCTCCGTCAAATTCTCAAAGTTCATCCGGCTCGGCATCGCTATCGCTGTTATTGCCATCATAGCAGGCGCATATGTGCTGCTTCACTTAGGTGAGGAAACCACCGATGACGCAGCCATTGAAGCGCATGTCGTTACCCTTGCCCCAAAAGTCGGTGGCTATATTAAAACACTCTATGTCAATGATAACGACTCCGTTAAAGCGGGCCAGGTGTTGGCAGAAATTGACCCCACCGATTATATTATCCGCCGTATTCGCGCCAAAGCCGCTCTTGAAGTAGTGCAAGGCGAACATGGCGCTTCGGCACAGACACTGGCGACGACAAGAATCTCCGCTCCTTCTGCCATTGAATCTGCAAGGGCACAACTCGCTGCAGCAAAGGCTAATTGGACAAAAGCATCCAATGACTTAAACCGTATGTACCGTTTGAATGATGAGGCCCGTTCGCGTGAACAGCTGGATAACGCCGTAGCGATGGAAGAAACCGCGCTCTCTTCATTCAAAGACGCCACAGCACGCCTGCACTCCGCCGAAGCCTCACCTAAAATCATTGCATCAGCAATATTAAATGCCGAGGCGCTTGATGCGCAGGTAAAGCAGGCAGCAGCTGATTTGACGCAGGCCGAGAAAGACCTGTACGATACTAAAATTATAGCTCCTATGGATGGCCGCATCACGCAAAAAGGCGTGGAAGTAGGCGATTATGTTCAGCCCGGCCAGCAGCTGGGTTTTCTGGTGAGCAACGAAGTGTGGGTTGTGGCCAATTTCAAGGAAACGCAGCTTGTGCATATGCATCCGGGCAATAACGTTAAAATTGCAATTGACGCTTTTCCCGGCGTAAAACTTGAAGGCAAGATAGACAGCATCCAGGCAGGCACCGGCGGGCGCTTCTCGGCCTTCCCTCCTGAAAATGCCACCGGTAATTTCGTTAAAGTTGTTCAGCGCGTGCCGGTAAAAATTTTGCTGAATGCCCAGCCTGACACAGCGCTGCATATCGGTCCCGGCATGTCGATTATTCCCACGGTCTATACAAAATAATATGGATAATACCGCCGCATCTCCCGTTTATAATCCATGGGCCGTGGCCATGGTGGTAAGCCTTGCCGCTTTCATGGAGGTGCTCGATACCACCATCACCAACGTATCGCTTTCCCATATCGCAGGCACGCTCGGCGCCAGCCAGGACGAAAGCACCTGGGTGCTTACCTCTTACCTCGTGGCAAACGGCATTGTCCTGCCTTTGTCAGGCTGGCTCTCCGGCGTCTTAGGCCGCAAGCGCTTTTTCATGTTGTGCATCGGCGCATTCACGGCCGCCTCTTTTGCCTGCGGCATGTCCAATTCATTGGGAATGCTGATTCTGTTCCGTCTGTTGCAGGGCCTTGCTGGCGGCGGGTTGCAGCCTGTGCAGCAGGCGATTATTCTTGATGCGTTCCCTGCAGAAAAACGTGGCCAGGCCTTTGGCATCACCGGCATCACCATGATCGTCGCCCCTATTCTCGGCCCCACGCTCGGCGGCTACATCACCGATAATTTCAGCTGGCAGTGGATATTCTTTATGAACGTGCCGGTGGGAATCCTCGCATTCTGGCTGGTGGGCCGCATGGTGGAAGATCCCCCGACCGCAAAAGCCAAGGGGCTTATCTCCATCGACTATATAGGACTCGGCCTCATTGCCATTGGCCTTGGCGCTTTGCAGGTGGTTCTTGATAAGGGCCAGCAGGATGACTGGCTGGCGAGCCATTTCATTTTACTTTTTGCTATTATCAGCACCATTGCATTGCTATTCGCAATCGTCTGGCTTTTAAATCAGGAAGACCCGGTGATTGATCTCAGGCTGCTTGCCAAGCCCAGCTTTGGCCTGTCCTGCATGATGATATTTTTTATGGGATTCTGCCTCTATGGCGGCAGCACGCTTTTGCCCATTCTCCTGCAATCGGAATACGGCTACGACGCAACGCTTGCCGGGCTCGTGCTTTCTCCCGGCGGGTTTTCCGTGATCTTCCTCATGCCCCTTGTCGGCAAGCTCGTCAATTACGTGCAGTCTCGCTACCTCATTGCCATTGGCATGGCTCTGTGCGCCTATGGCATGTGGTTGGCCATGCATATCACCCCGCAAACCAGCTACGGGGATTTTGTTATCATTCGCATTTCGCAGGTGCTTGGCCTGCCCTTCCTGTTCATCCCCATCAGCACCCTTGCTTTTATGGATGTGCCCAAAGAAAAAAGCAGCAAGGCTTCGGCTATTTATGCCATGGCGCGCAACCTCGGCGGCAGCATCGGCATTGCCGTCATCACCAGCTACGTTGTGCGTCATCAGCAGATACACCAATCGTTCCTCGCACAGAATTTGTCTCCTGCCAATCCCGTATATCACGGCGTATTTTCCGGTTATGTCCATTCCTTTTCCGCGCAGGCAAGCAGCCTGTCTGCGACCCATGCTGCAATGGGAAAAATATACCACCAGCTTTTGCAGCAGGCGGATATGCTTGCTTTTGGCGACGGCTTTCTGGCGATGGCCGCTGTGATGGGAAGCCTGGCATGTGTCGCGTTTTTTATGCCGCGCAACAATCCGCATGCCAAGAAAAGTGCGGCAGCAGAGGCCGCGCATTGATGAAGAAAACAGAGAGAAGTGTTATGCATATTAAACAATATACCGCCGCGCTTTTAGTCTCGACCTTGCTTGCAGGCTGCATGGTCGGTCCGCATTACCATGAACCTGCCGCCAATGCGCCGGATAAATGGTTGTCGGCAACTTCGCCGGAAAATGCACAGGCTGTCAGCGAGCAGAACTGGTGGGAACATTTCGGTGATCCCGTTTTAAGCCAACTTATTAGCAAGGCGCTCGCAGGCAATCTTGATTTGAAGATTGAGGAAGCGCGCATTGCTGAAGCGCGCGCTACCCGCGCATCCGCCAGAGCCGATCTTCTGCCGACCGTAAATACCGATGCCAACGCAGAGCGTCAGGGCAACCGCCTTGCATTCGGCAATGCCCCTTTTGATCTCAGCAAGCCGTTTAATACTTTCCAGGCCGGGTTTGATGCAAGCTGGGAGCTCGATCTCTTCGGCGGCAAGCGTCATGAAATTGAAGCGGATGCAGCTGAGCTAAAAGCAGCAGAAGCAACACGTGATGACGTCCGAATCAGCCTGCTGGCCGAGGTTGCGCGCACCTATATGGATATTCGCGAGTATCAGGCGCAGCTTGCCATCATCGACAAAACGCTGGCCGCTGATCAGCAGACACTCGATATCGCCAATCAGCGCTTTAAAGCCGGCACCAGTCCGGGGCTTGAAGTAACGCAGGCCAGCGCGCAGATGGATCAGGCTAAATCCGACATTCCGCACACCCAAAGCCTGCTCACCCAAGCCGAATACAGCATGGACGTATTGCTCGGCGAAAAACCCGGCAGCGCGCATGCTCTGTTGGCAGAGGCAAAACCCATTCCGGTGCCTGATAAAAATCTGGTGCTGGCCGCGCCTGCGCAGGTTATCGCCAACCGGCCCGATATAAAAGTGGCCGAACGCAAACTCGCCGCCGCCACGGCCCAGCAGGGTATTGCCACAGCTGCCTTCTTCCCTGACATTTCCCTGTCGGGCTTTTTAGGCCTGCTCAATACTGATGCTGGTAACTTACTGCGCACCGATAGCAAATCATGGGATATCGGCGGCAATCTGTTATGGCCCATTCTTAATTTCAGCAAACTCTCTGCTGGCCTTGATGCTGCCAACGCCCGCCAGCAGGAAGCATTCCTCACCTACCGGAAATCGGTCATTGCCGCGCTTGCGGATGTGGAACGCTCGCTCACTGCATACACAAAGCAGCAAGAAGAAAAAGAATTGCTGGATAAAACCGCCGAAGAGAACCGCCATGCCGTCGATATTGCGCAGAT